>ERZ1049444.94-NODE-94-length-94308-cov-7.811603_pt1 | contig 94308 bp, 84 predicted proteins | sample MGYA00383101_ERZ1049444 | MGnify/ENA primary metagenome ERZ1049444 (study PRJEB29581, sample SAMEA5548371) | metagenome | biome: marine; feature: coastal; material: water | depth 50 m | study: Short-term variability in the microbial, nano- and picoplankton dynamics... | reverse complement strand
GCGGCTGCTGCTTCGGGTGCGGCTGAGACTTCAGCTTCGGTTTCCGCAGCTTCTTCGACAAACTCGTCCTTGGCCGCTGGCACTTCACCACTATTAGCCTTGCCCGCCATGCAAGCATCTGCGACGGCAGCAACGTATAACTTGATAGCACGGATAGCGTCATCATTGCCGGGGATGACGTAGTCAACACCGTCAGGGTTGGAATTGGTGTCAACAACGCCAATCACGGGTATACCCAGCTTGTTGGCTTCAGTGATCGCAATGCGCTCGTGATCAACGTCGATAACGAACAGCGCGTCGGGTAGACCACCCATATCCTTGATACCACCAATGGAACGCTCCAGCTTTTCCATATCGCGAGTACGCATCAACGCCTCTTTCTTGGTCAGGCGCTCGAAAGTGCCGTCAGCTGACTGAGCTTCCAAATCGCGGTAGCGCTTAATGGACGCGCGAATGGTCTTGTAGTTAGTGAGCATGCCGCCCAACCAGCGATGGCTGACATAAGGCATACCGGAGCGCTCTGCCTGCTCCTTGATGATTTTACCCGCAGCGCGCTTGGTGCCAACGAACAAGATCTTGTTCTTGTTGCCAGCCAGGCGAGTCACCATATCCAGCGCTTCATTGAAGGCGGGAACTGTGTGCTCCAGGTTGATGATGTGAATCTTATTGCGGGCACCAAAAATGTACTGATCCATTTTAGGATTCCAGTAACGGGTCTGGTGGCCAAAGTGAGCGCCTGCCTGTAGCAGGTCGCGCATGCTTACTTGCGACATATTAAATACCTTGTATTGGGTTAGTCCTCCACATATCCCTGCTCCAAACCCGCGTGCCAAAAATGGCCGAAGGGCACCCTGGAACAGGTGTCGATATGTGTGTGTCATTTAGTTCTCAGCTACCTGAGACCGCACCAGAAATGGCTCGACCCCGGTAAAAAGAGGCGCGCTTTATACCATAAGGACCACCATGGATAAAGGATTAAATGCCCCCAGAATCGGTAGGTGTTACCCGCATCGCCGCCAATTGCGGTAGACTGTGCGTCCTCCCGCCTACTCGATAGGCAAAAGGCAATATTTTTTACCTGTTAAATCAATGAGTTGTGCATGGCCGTAACAATTAAAAGAGCAGATGAGATAGAGAAGATGCGGGTGGCAGGTGCACTCGCTGCCGAGGTACTGGAAATGATAGAGCCTCACGCCCAGGTGGGCGTAACAACGGGCGAACTTGATCGCATCTGCCACGACTATATCATCAGCAAGGGCGCAATTCCGGCCCCCCTGGATTATCACGGTTTTCCCCGCTCTATCTGCACGTCTATCAACGATGTGGTCTGTCACGGCATTCCTTCTGAATCCAAAAAGTTAAAAAATGGCGATATCGTCAATATCGACGTGACTGTGATCAAAGAGGAGTATCACGGCGATACCAGCATTATGGTGCAAGTGGGCGACGTAGCCCCCCACGCCCAGCGCCTGATTCAAGTCACCCAGGAATGCCTCTACACGGCGCTGGACATTGTCCGCCCCGGCACCACTCTGGGCGACATCGGAGCGGTGATACAAGCCCATGCTGAGAAGAACTACTATTCAGTGGTGCGTGAATACTGCGGCCACGGTATTGGCAAAGTCTTTCATGAAGACCCCCAAGTGCTCCACTACGGCAAAAAAGGTGCTGGACTGGTTCTGGAAGAAGGCATGACCTTTACCATTGAACCGATGATTAACGCGGGCAAACGCCAAACCAAGCTCAACCAGAAAGACGGTTGGACAGTCACCACTCGGGACGGTCGTTTATCTGCACAGTGGGAACACACCCTGGGTGTCACTGCCGATGGATGCGAGATTTTCACCCGTCGCTCGAGCGAAAGCTTTCAGGGCAGCTAGTGAACTCAACCCCGACCACCCTACCCCGGGACTTGTTCGACACTGCCGCATTTACCGCGGGACTCAGCAGCGGTAACGCGCTGGATGCCTGCAAAACGGCTATCGCAGAAACTACTGCCGTATTACACCAGCGGTTTCGTGAGGGCGCTGAGACAGGAATGTTGCTGCGCCAACGTGCCTCATTTATAGATGCCCTGCTGGGCAGTCTTTGGGATCAGCAGGGGTGGCAATCCGAGAATCTTGCACTGGTCGCTGTTGGCGGCTACGGCAGAGGCGAGCTACATCCTCATTCCGACGTGGATATCCTTATTCTGTTAGGAGAGGACTGCACAGGCGCTGAAAGCCAGCTGGAAAAATTCCTTACCCTGCTCTGGGACATAGGACTGGATATCGGACACAGCGTCCGCACAGTGACTGAATGCGTGGAGAAAGCCGCGGCCGAGATCACCGTTCTCACCAACCTTATGGAAGCGCGAGTCCTGCGCGGACCAGAGCAGCTAATGGGTGAGGTACGTCATCTTACCGGCCCTAAAGAAATGTGGCCAAGCCCAGATTTTTACCGGGCCAAGCTGGAAGAGCAACGTGCACGTCATACCAAGTTTGCCGACAATGAATACAATTTGGAGCCTAACGTAAAAAGTTCTCCAGGCGGCCTGCGTGACCTGCAGATTATCGGCTGGATCGCCGAGCGCCACTTCGGCGTTGAGTCTCTGGATAGGCTAACCTCGGAAGAATTCCTCAATCCGGAAGAAATGGACATTCTCAAGCGAGAGCGCGAATTTATGTGGAAGGTGCGCTATGCCTTGCATATGCTGACCAACCGGGAAGAGGACCGTCTGCTGTTCGACCACCAGCGCTCGCTAGCCGAACTGTGGGGCTTCGAGGACGGGGACAAGCTGGCGGTGGAGCAATTCATGCAACTCTACTACCGCTCTGCCCAGGCGCTGAGCATGCTCAACGAAGTACTGATCCAGAATTTTGATCAGGACCTGCTGACCGCAGAGGGCGACCACGAAATCCTGGAACTCAATGGCCGCTTTCAAATGCGCAACGGCTATATTGAAGCTCGCAACGATAACGTCTTCAACGTAGACCCTTCCGCCATTCTCGAGGTTTTCCTGCTCAGCGCTCGCAACGATGCGATCAACGGCATTGCCGCGCCCACTATTCGCTTGCTCCGCAATAGCCTGCATCTGATTGATGACAACTTCCGCGCCAGCGATATCAACAAAAAAATGTTTATCGATCTGCTGCGTTCGCCCTATAAACTGACGCGCCAACTTAAACGCATGGTGCGCTACGGCGTGATGGGGCGCTACATACCCGAGTTTGGACGCATTATTGGCCAAATGCAGCACGACCTGTTCCACGCTTATACTGTAGACGCACACACGCTGGAGGTGATCGAGAACATGCGACGCTTCCAGATTCCAGAATTTGCAGACCGCTTCCCGGTAACCAGTCGAGTCGCCAGTCGATTATCCAAAATTGAATTGCTCTATCTGGCAGGCCTGTTTCACGACATAGGCAAGGGTCGCGGCGGAGACCACTCTGAACTGGGAGCTGTCGATGCGGAAAAGTTCTGCACCGCACATGGCCTGAGTAAACGCGATGTCAATCTGGTTGTCTGGCTGGTACAGAACCATCTGACCATGTCGGCCGTGTCGCAACGCAGGGACATTTCCGATCCCGATGTCATTCTACAATTTGGCCAGCACGTGGGAGACCAGGACCGGCTGGACTATTTATTTGCTCTTACGGTTGCGGACATTAACGGCACCAACCCTACCCTCTGGAATGCCTGGCGCGGCAGCCTGTTGCGCCAGCTCTATACCGAAACCAAACGCGCGCTGCGACGAGGCCTCGAAAACCCCGTCGACAAGCAGGTGTGGATTGACGAGACCCGAGAAACCGCGATTGATTCGCTGGAATATCGTGGTTTTACGATCGAGGAAATTGAAGAACTTTGGCAGGAACGGGGTGAGGATTATTTCCTCAGAGAGAAAGCCGAAGATATCGCCTGGCACACCGAGGCGATTGCAGGCCACCACGACAAAAGCACACCTCTGGTCGCCATTCGATCCAGCTTAGATTCCAACGTCGCCAACACCACCCAAATATTTATTCACGCTCGCTCTCATGCGCAACTGTTTTCCCGAATTTGCGCGCAGTTGGAACAACTGGACCTGTCAATCCACGATGCTCGCATCTACAACGCCAACGATGGCATGACTCTGGATACGTTTTTCGTTCTGGGTTCTGATGGTAAGTCCATCGCAGAAGACAGCACTCGCATCAACCATATTCGTGAACACCTGTCGCAGACTCTCAGCGATACTGCCAACGCCAGGGATATCGTGCAGCGACGCACACCGCGGGCCAAGAAATCATTTTCTGTACCGACTGAAACAGCCATGGCTGTGGACGAGGTGAAAAACTACTCAGTGCTCGAAATCGCCACTCCGGATCGTCCAGGCTTACTCGCTCGCATTGGCCGCATTTTTGTTGAGTACGACATTGAGCTTCAGGCGGCTAAAATTCAAACGCTGGGAGAAAGAGTAGAGGACGTATTCTTCATCACCGATGCAAAGCAACAGCCCATCACCGACCCCGAGCTATGCGAAGCCATTCAGCAAGCGATTCGCGATGAACTGAATGAGCAAGCAGTCGCCTGATTTGCGGACTCCCTAATGAACCCCGATCTGCTGAATTTACAGCCATATCCTTTCGAACAGTTGCGGCAACTATTTGTTGATCTGCAGCCTCCTGCGGACAAATCACACATTGCTCTGTCGATAGGAGAGCCTAAGCACCCGTCCCCGCGATTTGTGATGCAGGCTCTGGCTGAAAACCTCGATAAGCTCTCCAATTACCCATTAACCAAAGGCATGCCCGAGTTGCGGGAGTCAATTGCGGGATGGCTACAACGACGCTTCAAATTGCAAGGCCTGGACGGTGAAAGTCAGGTGTTACCCGTAAACGGCACCAGGGAAGGCCTGTTCGCCTTTGCCCAGGCTGTGGTGACCGCGGGGCCTGACGCGCTGGTACTGAGCCCCAATCCGTTTTATCAAATCTACGAAGGCGCTGCGCTGCTGGCTGGTGCTCAACCCGTGTTTATCAATTGCAACGAAGATAACGGCTTTCTTCCCGACTTCGACAGCGTCAGTGATGAGCAGTGGCAACGTTGCCAGCTGTTGTTTCTGTGTAGCCCGGGAAACCCCACTGGCGCTATTACTCCCATTGAGCAATTGCAGCAACTGATTAGGCTCGCGCAACAGCACGACTTCATCATTGCCTCCGATGAATGCTACTCGGAAATATATTTTGATGAAGACAATCCACCACCGGGGCTGCTGCAAGCCTGCGCCGCCATGGGCGAACACGATTACCGCAACTGCGTGGTTTTTCACTCACTATCAAAGCGCTCCAACCTGCCAGGACTGCGATCCGGCTTTGTTGCCGGAGACGCCGACGTGCTGGCTAAATTCCTGCTCTACCGAACTTATCACGGTTGCGCGATGCCACCGCATCATCAAGTCGCCAGTGTGGCCGCATGGGATGATGAGGCACACGTCGTTGCCAACCGATCACTGTATCGGGAGAAGTTTCAGGCGGTGATGGCCACTCTCGATGGACAACTTAATGTCAGCTTGCCTGATGCGGGCTTTTACCTGTGGCCAAAAACACCAGTTCCCGAGACCGATTTCGCCCGGGCGTTATATTCGGAGGAACACATCACCGTACTCCCTGGCAGTTACCTTGCTCGCGAGGCACAGGGCATTAATCCCGGAAGAAACCGGGTGCGCATGGCCCTGGTAGCAGAGCTGGACCAGTGCGTGGAAGCCGCCCAGCGCATGGTTCATCTGCTGGGAAGATTGTAGGTAGTCACAGATGCTCAAAGCGGAACGAGTCGAATACATTCTCCAGCGCCTGCAGGCACTGTATCCTGAAACGCCGGTACCCCTGGACCACACCGATCCATACACCTTGCTTATCGCCGTGCTGTTGAGCGCCCAGTGCACCGACGAGCGAGTCAACCAGGTGACTCCCGCCCTTTTTGCGCTGGCTGATAATCCGCACGACATGGCGTCGCTGGACGTTGAGCAAATCCGGCTAATTATTCGTCCCTGTGGCTTATCTCCGCAAAAATCAAAGGCGATTAAACGCCTGAGCGAAATCTTGCTGGACGAGCACGATGCAGTGGTACCCGCAGATATGGAGGCCCTGGAGCGACTTCCAGGAGTGGGGCATAAAACTGCCAGCGTGGTGATGTCTCAGGCATTTGGCGTACCCGCGTTTCCAGTAGACACCCACATTCATCGCCTGGCCCAGCGCTGGGGGCTGACCTCGGGCAAGAATGTGGTGCAGACCGAGCGTGATTTAAAGCGTCTATTCGCAGAGGAACACTGGAACAGGCTACATCTCCAGATTATTTTTTATGGCCGTGAGTTTTGCTCTGCCCGGGGCTGTGATGGGCGGGTCTGCGAGATATGTACCACCTGTTATCCGCATCGAAAGCACCCTAAGAAAACGCTCAAAGCCTAGCGCTCTCATAATCTCGGCGCTGAAAATAGCTGTCGAGTAAGGAGCCGACACCGGAACTTCCCGCGTCGAATTTTTCGTCAGCAAATCAATCGTAAGAAATCCGTCCTTTCATAAATTTTTCACGGTTCTCGCGCTTCTTATCCTCGCTCTTACGCAGCAGAACATAAACAGCCCCGGTGCCACCATGCCGCGGCTGCGCACTGTGAAACGCCTGCACAATCTCAAGCTCCCGCAGCCAGTGATCAGTGCATCCCTTGAGGATAGAACTGCGCTCGCGCTCCGCCTTGCTCTCTCCCTTGCCGTGAATAACCATTACACTGCGAATACCGAGACCATAAGTCTCTTGAATAAACTCATACAGCTCTTTTCGGGCAATCGCCACCGTCATACGGTGAAGATCCAATCGCGCTTCGGCCTCATAGCGCCCCTGTTTCAACTTGCGAAAAACACCATTCTGGATACCGGGGCGCTTGAACTCAAGCACATACCAGGGGTCCAGCGGCGTAACGGCGAGACCATCCTCGGTCAGAATATTGCCATCGCGGGTCTTGTCCAGCACCGCCGCTTCTCGCCGCTGCTCCAGCGATGTGTCGCGGTCGTTCTGCTTGGGTGTCACGCGCACCCGCCGCTCCCGCTTAAGGGGGGCGACGTCCGTCATTTCGTCGAGGAACAAGCTCTCTTCATCGTCTGTCATAGATACACTCACTCTGCTGTGGGCTATTATAGCGTCCAAAGAATGGCAGCAGGCACACAAACATGGACAACAACAGCGCCGACAAGTGCCCGTTGTGTGACAGCGACAATCTGTGTGCTATCGCAGCGGGCCGCCCCGCGGACAGTTGCTGGTGTGTGCAGGCGGATATCTCTGCTATCGCATTAAACGCGCTGCCCGAATCTGAGCGCGGTGTTCGCTGTATCTGCCCGACCTGTGGCAAAAGTGAGAGGTGTGAAAATTGAAAGGTAATGTCGTTGGAGGAGTGGGTTATCTGTTGGATGGAGCAAAAATGCTGGGGCACCCATCTTTACGCCTGTTCGTGTTAGTGCCGCTCACAATCAACATACTGATCTTCGGCACCTTAATCGGCTACGGGTTCAGTTACCTGACTGAATTTATGGATAGCTGGCTGTCTTGGATTCCAGACTGGCTGGGCTTTATCGAGTGGATTCTCTGGCCCCTGATTGGCATCACCTTCAGCCTGATTACCGGTTATCTATTTACCGCCGTGGCGCTGATCATCGCTTCGCCATTCAATGGCCTGTTGGCGGAAAAAGCAGAGGAGTTGGTGACTGGAAAGCCGGTGAGTGGCCCTGAAGGCCTGGCCAATGCATTGATGCTGGTGCCACGAGGCATCATTCGAGAACTGGCTAAATTGATGTATTACGTGCCCATGGCGGCGTTTGTACTGCTAATCACCTTTATTCCCGGACTGAACGCTATTGCACCCTTACTTTGGTTCCTTTTAGGCGCCTGGATGATGTCTATTCAGTTCGTGGACTACCCCATGGATAATCACCAATTAAGCTTTGCCGATGTAAAGGAGGCCGTGCGCAGCCGACGCTTGAGCAGCATGGGTTTTGGTGGAGTAGTCGCCCTGTGCACGGGAATCCCGATTGTTAATTTCTTCGTAGTGCCAGCAGCGGTGGTAGGCGCCACTTTGCTGTGGTGCGAGGAACTGGATCGGGTGAGATAACGTGACCGATACCCAACCAGCACTAAGCCAGTTTATCGACTCCAGAATACTGAATCCCCGCACGGGCGGGGGTAAGAAGGCAAGCCGTTGATCAGGCTAGCAACTCCGCAGGCGGGTGCGTGCATTCCAGGGGGGCACCCAGCAGCGCCTCAAGGTCTGGCAGCAGAAACGCATCATCTTCGCTAGCGAAACTGATAGAGGTACCAGTGGCGCCCGCGCGACCGGTTCGACCAATACGGTGAACGTAATCTTCAGGATCCTCTGGTAAATTGTAGTTCACCACGTGACTGATGCCGTCTACATGGATACCACGTCCAGCAACATCGGTGGCAACCAACACGGTAATCTCACCATTCTTGAACTGCTCCAGGGTGCGAGTACGCTTGGCCTGGGGAATCTCTCCCGACAGCACACCGCATTTCACCCCCGCTTTACGCAGACGCTCATGCAAACGACGCACCTGATCGCGGCGATTCGCGAAAACAATCACACTGCTGCAGTCATCGCTGCGCACCAGGTTATTCAGCACCCGGAATCGCTGCTCCGAACTCACCATATATATTTTCTGGTCAACCGTATCCGTCGCCACACTGTCCGGCTCAATCTCTACGGTGACCGGCTCGTATGTCCACTGCTGCGACAGATTGATAATGTCCTGGGTGAATGTCGCGGAAAATAACAGGGTTTGTCGACTCTCCTTGCGCGGGCAGGCGCGGACAATGCGTTTTACCTGAGGGATAAAACCCATATCCAGCATTCGGTCCGCTTCGTCCAGCACCAGTACTTCCACATGATCCAGGAACAGGTCGCGACGCCCCATAAAGTCCAGCAGTCTGCCAGGGGTTGCGACCACCAGGTCGATTACGTCACGCTGTAAGCGATTTAATTGCTTCTGATAGTCCATGCCACCAATCAGGGTGGCCACCTGCAATCCGGTATGTTTACCCAGGTCAGCCGCATCAGCGGCAATCTGCATCACTAACTCGCGGGTAGGTGCAATCACCAGTGCGCGGGGCTCGCCAACAAAGCGCTCGCCCTCGATGGGGTGACACAACTGGTCATTAAAAATTGTAATCAGGAAAGCGGCAGTCTTACCGGTACCCGTCTGCGCCTTGCCGATGGCATCGTGGCCCTGCAGCGTGTGAGGCAGCACCTGTGCCTGAATCGGCGAGCTGTACTGAAAGCCAAGATCAGCAACGCCGTGCATCAACTCGTCTCGCAGTCCCAGATCATGAAAACGGGTCTCGCCCTCTTTCTCCTCAACCTGAAACTGCTCGACACTCCACGGAGCGGCCGCAGCCTTTGGCTTGCTTTGGCGACGATTGCGTCCCTTACCCTGTTTGCTCGCCTCGTGGTGCTGGCCCTTTTCAGAATGGGGCTGATGAGACTGCTCTTTGCGGGGAGCTTTCTGCGGTGCGGGGGAAGACTGGGCTGCCTCGCGGGCCGGCTCTTTCTTGCCGGACAGACGCCCAACTAAACTCTTGATCAATTCGATGATTCCTGTGGCTGGTCAAAAAACGCGCTAGTCTAGCATTTTTCCCAGCTCATAGGTGGATTGATCAAAAATAGCGACCGTGGCTATAACAGGGTCGAATCGGGCTCTAACGCGGGTTGGGAAACAGTCGCGACAGATAGTAATCCACACTTACATAACGACCACCACCGGTGAATAACAGCGCGAACAGCATTAACAAATAAGTCACCGCAAATTCGATGCCATTGTTGAGAATGACAAAGCTGCCTTTTTCAGTCAGCCAACTGTAGTTACCGTGCTCGCGCAGAATATCCTTGGCAGCGCCAAGACGCACCGCTACTTCCTGGGAACTGGAATCGGCTATTGCGGCCCAGCCGCTGTCCCAGTGCACCGCAAAAATCGCCACCAGCATAGTGACGATCAAAGGAATAGAGATCCAACGTGTGGCCAGACCCAATAGCAACAACAGGGCCCCTATTGCTTCGGTGTAGGCGGCCATGTAAGCCAGCAGTTCCGGTGCGGGCAATCCGAGGCCCCATTCGGGATTGCCGAACCACTCAATGGTGCTGTCTATCCCGGCCAGTTTTTGGGTTCCAGCCATCCAGAAAATCGGCACCAGATAAAGGCGCAAGGCTAATGGAGCAAGCCCATCAAGGTGCTGTAGTCGCGGAAAAATGACGTTATGTATGTTGTAATATAGCCCGGCGATCGCATTCATCGAACAGTTCCCTACTGGATTGTTTTTTCTGTGACAGCTCTAACCCGCAAAAGGTTTCCTTCGCGGCAATATTAACACCCTATTACGGACACAAAGTCTCAAACATGAGTCAGTGGAACGCCTACCGCGATGAAGCCCGCGCCATGGTCATTCTCGCCTGGCCCATCATTATTGCCCAACTCGCCCAAATGGGCACGGGTGTGGTGGACACGATTATGGCGGGCCGATACGGCGCCATGGATCTCGCCGCTATCGCCATAGGCTACAACATCTGGCTGCCGTTGTTCCTGCTAACTTTGGGCATCATGCTCGCCACATCGGTGCTGGTTGCCCAGGATTTTGGCGCAGGGCGATTACAGAATATTCGCGATACCCTGCCCCAGGCGCTCTGGCTGGCTCTTTTACTGGGCCTGATTGTCGGCCCGGCCTGCTACAACGCGGAGCCGTTGCTGAATCTTCTCGAACTGGACGCCAGCACCCAGCAGAAGAGCCTGGACTATCTGCAAGCGGTTGCCTGGGGTCTGCCCGCAACCGTGTTGTTCCAGGCGCTGCGCTGCCACACCCAGGGGATTGGCATCCTACGACCATTTGCAATCGCCAGTGTGCTTGGATTTATAGCCAACATCCCACTCAACTATGCACTCATCTATGGCAAGTGGGGCTTTCCAGAAATGGGAGCTGCCGGCTGCGGCTGGGCCACAGCCATCTCAATGTGGCTGGGCGCAGTCCTGATCGGTGGCTACATTGTCCTTGAAAAAAGCATACATACCTACCTGCCGCCCCTGCGACTGGTGAAGCCAGACTTCACTCGTATTCGGGAAATTGCCATGTTGGGCACCCCTATTGGCCTGAGTTTCTTCCTGGAAATCGGCGTGCTTTCGCTGCTGGCACTGATGATTGCCACCATGGGTAACAGCGCAATTGCCGCCCATCAAATCGCCTACAATGTCTGGGATGTCATTTACATGCCACTCATCAGTATGGGCTCGGCCATGGCCACACGGGTCGGCCATGCCATTGGCAGCGGCAACGAGACCCAGGTCAGGTTGGCAGTCAATACCGGTATTGTCCTGACCTTGCTGGTGGGACTCGCCTGCACACTACTGCTATTACCGATGCCCGGGTTACTGATCAGCGCTTATACCAGCGACCCGGAGATTCACCAGATTGCCGTCCGCCTCATCCACCTGGCGGCACTGTTTATTCTCATTGATTCTCTGCAGGTAGGCGTATCCTATTGTCTGCGAGCATTCAAAGACACCAGCTATCCCTTTGTCATTATGTGCCTGTCATATTGGGGGCTTAGTTTACCCCTGGCCTGGTGGCTGGGCTTCAAAGTAGCGGACAATCCCGCTGATGGTACCGCCGGCATCTGGACTTCGTTGGTCGCGGGTATTTGCCTGTGTGCCGTACTGGTTACCTGGCGTTTGCTGCGGACCTTACGCCGGCCACTGCCTGAACTGACCGCTAGCGCACAAGATGAGAGCAATCAGGGCAACCCTCTCGGTGGCTGATCTTAAGCCGCTGCACCTGCATATTACGCAAGTCCATCATCAGCAGGGCGCCGCGTAGCGGCTCTCCATAATTCGCCAGCACCTTGAGCGCCTCCATGGCCTGCAAGGACCCCAGCACACCTACCACTGGCGCAAGCACTCCACTTTCACTGCAGCTCAGGGCGCTGCGCTCACCTTCACTGGGGTAAAGGCAGCGATAGCATGGACCGGCTCGATGGGGATCAAATACGGACAGCTGGCCTTCGTCGCGCACCGCTGCTGCCGACACCAGCGCAATACCCGCTGCGATGCAGGCCCGGTTGAGATCGAATCGAGTGGGATAGTTGTCACTGGCATCCACCACCAGGTCGACACCTGCCAGCAGCTCCGCCATTGAGCCGGCATCAAGATACCTAGGCTGAACCTGTACATTGACCTCTGGGTTAAGGTCAGCAATCGTCGCCGCCACCGACGACGCCTTATTAGAACCAATATCGGCATCGCTGTGTGCCACCTGGCGCTGCAGATTACTCAGCTCCACCTCATCCCCATCGGCAAGAATCAATGTACCCACGCCAGCGGCAGCAAGGTATAACGCAGCTGGACAACCCAGCCCGCCCAAGCCAACGATCAGTACTACCGCAGCCTGTAAAAGCTGCTGGCCAGCAATATCAAAATCAGGGGTCAGAATCTGCCTGTTGTAACGCAACAGTTGATCGTCAGTCAGCAAACCACTGCCCTCCTGTAATGCGCTCCTGCCCGGCCAGGTCCTGACGAGTCTCAACCCCTTTAAAGCCGCGCCTGACTAGCAACTCACGCACAGCCGGGGCTTGATCGAAGCCATGCTCTAGTAGTAACCAGCCACGGGTCTGCAGATAATCGGGGGACGATTTCACAATATGGTCCAGATCGGCAAGGCCACGATCAGCCGCGACCAGCGCTTCTAAAGGCTCGAAACGAACGTCGCCCTCTGACAGGTGCGCATCGCCTTCTTCGACATACGGTGGGTTGCTAACCAGCAGGTTAAAGAGTTTGTCTTCCACACCGTCGAACCAGTCAGACTGAATGAACTCCACTCGCGCCAGGTTATTAGCCAGTGCATTGTTGCTGGCAAGCTGCACCGCATCGATATTGACGTCTGCGCCGCACACCCGCCAACCGGGTTTTTCGTTGGCCAACGCAAGGGCAATAGCACCGGTGCCCGTGCCCAAGTCCAGCGCAACAGTGTCGTCTGGCAGTGGCAATTCCAAGGCCCATTCCACCAGAGTTTCTGTTTCTGGTCGCGGAATCAGGGTGCTGGGAGCAACCGCCAAATCAAGTGACCAGAATTCACGATGCCCGGTCAGGTAGGCGACAGGCTCGCCCCGGTATCGCCGCTGCAGAAGCTGCTGAAAACATGTCAGGGCTTCGCCCGAGACTTCCGCCTCGGGCCAGGTGTATAACCAACTGCGGGGTTTATCCAAACAGTGGCCAAGCAGAATTTCGGCATCTCGCGCCGGACTATCTCCGGGTAGATCTCTGGCGCCGCGCAGTAGCTCCTGCACACTGACCATCAACTACCACCCAATGCTGCCAGTTGATCAGCCTGGTATTCCTGACGCAGGGGACCCACTACGGCTCCCAGGTCACCCTCAACGACCTCCGCCAGTTTATAGAGGGTCAGGTTGATGCGATGATCAGTCAGGCGGCCCTGAGGGAAATTGTAGGTGCGGATACGGTCCGAGCGATCGCCAGTGCCAACCAGGTTACGGCGCTGCTCAGCTTGCTCTTCCGCGGCCTTATCCTGTGCGCTGGTCAGCAATTTAGCCTGTAACAAGGACATTGCCCGCGCCCTGTTCTTGTGCTGTGAGCGTTCATCCTGACATTCCACAACAATACCGCTGGGCAAGTGCGTGAGTCGCACGGCCGAATCAGTTTTGTTGACGTGCTGACCACCGGCGCCTGATGCCCGATAGGTATCGACCCGCAGATCAGCCTTATTAATTTCGACTTGGTCTACTGCTTCCGCTTCCGGCATGATGGCCACCGTACACGCGGAGGTATGAATGCGCCCCTGTGACTCAGTTTCTGGCACTCGCTGTACCCGGTGAGCGCCAGACTCAAACTTCAGGTGCGCATAGACATCACGCCCCTCTACCCGGGTAATAATTTCCTTGTAACCGCCGTGCTCGCCATGGCGCTCAGATAACACCTCAACTTTCCAGCCCATATTCTCGGCATAGCGCGAATACATGCGGAACAGATCACCTGAAAAAATGGCAGCCTCATCGCCACCGGTGCCGGCGCGAATCTCCAGAAAAACGTTATGAGAGTCGTTGGGGTCACGAGGTAAAAGCAGCGCCTGCAGCTGTGCTTCCAACTGTTCCAGTCGTCCACTGCCTGAGTCGATCTCTTCCTGAGCCATTTCTCGCAGGTCGGGATCGGAATCCTCCAGCATCAATCGGGCTTCATCCAGATCGCCTTTCACCTGGCTGTAGTCGGCATAGCACCTGACAACCGCCTCCAACTCGGAATACTCACGTGACAAATCTCGAAACTTGTCCTGATCAGAAATAGTTTCATTGTCGCCAAGCAGCGCCGATACCTCCTCGTGCCGGTCAGTAAGAGTTTCCAGCTTGGTCAGTAAAGAGGCTTTCATTGCAGTGTATGTCTCGAGTGGTCCGTATCGTCTACGGATAAATCCAGTGACTCGCCAGCTTCGGTGTCGCCGGCGGGCTGCTCCGGCTCTGCGATACCCAGTAGCTTGCGCGCCCTGCGCAGCTGGTCTTGCCGACCATCGGCACTGATTTGTTTCAGGCCCGCGGTTGGTGCGTGTATCAACTTATTGGTCAGGCCACGAGAAAATTGATTGAGAACTTTTTCCGGGTCATCCCCGCGAGCAATACTGCGCAATGCTTTATCCAGTTCCTGCTGACGCAGGCCTTCAGCCATGCCGCGATAATCCTTAACCGCATCCACCGCGCCCATGCGCTTTTTTTCCTGAACGTAGGCGGCTACACCTTCATCGATAATAACGTCCGCCTTGCGCGCCTCGCTTTGTCGACTGCGCAGGTTTTGGTCAACGATTTCTCGCAAATCATCCACGCTGTACAAGTAGACGTCACGCAAGTCACCCACCTGTGGCTCGATGTCGCGAGGCACCGCAATATCCACCATTAATACAGGGCGGTGCTTGCGAGCCTTAACAGCCTGTTCAACCGCGCCCTTGCCCAGTATGGGCAACTGGCTGGCAGTGGAGGTAATAACAATGTCTGCGGCCGGCAGCCGATCGGGAATCTCTGCCAACAACACCGCTTCGGCACCAAATTTCTGCGCTAATTCCCGGGCGCGACCCAACGTTCGGTTAGCAATCACAATATTGCTCACCCCCGCTTCGATCAAATGACGTGTCACCAGTTCGATGGTTTCGCCTGCGCCTACCAACAGCGCATTACACTTCGACAAGTCGGAAAAAATATGTCCGGCCAGATCGACTGCGGCATAGGCCACCGACACAGGATTCTCACCTATGGCTGTGTCCGTACGCACCTTTTTAGCGATAGAAAAAACACGTTGGAAAATACGTGCCAATTCATTGCTCACTGTGCCCGCTTCAGATGCAACCGCGTAGGCTGACTTTAACTGGCCAAAAATCTGTGGCTCACCCAACACCATGGAATCGAGTCCGGCCGCTACCTGGACAATATGAGCCAGAGCCTGTTCTGCTTCGTGGTGATAGGCGGATTCCCGCAGCTCTTCTGCCGACAGGTGATGATAATTAGCCATCCAGTCGATGAGTTGAACCGCTTTATCCGCGAGCACAGTATTGGCCGGTGCAATGGCATAAATTTCAGTGCGATTACAGGTGGAAAGGATAACAGCCTCATCTAACTGGGCCGCACTACAACAGTCCGCCAGGGCCTCGGTCACCTGTTCCGGAGCAAAAGCCACGCGCTCGCGCACCTCAACGGCGGCGGAGTTGTGGTTAATACCCAGGGCGATCAGGTTCATGGTGTGCAGTCAGGCTCCGGTTCCGGGGATGCGTGGCAGGCTCAGCTGAAAACCGGCGCACCTTAGCATATTCCTTAAAAATTGACTTTGATTTTAACAAGTTAGCGGGGAAATTGCCCGTTCCCAATGCAGCTCGGCCGAAAGCGCTAGAGCCTTGGGTTTCATCCCCCGCCTGTGTCATTATAGACGCCTCTGTTGTTATGGACCGCCCGCTGTCAATCACATGTATCGTCTTCTAGTTACTGCCCTGGGCTACGCCCTGCTAACCGCCTGCACCAGCACATCACCGGAGCCAGCCACTGTGGACGTGGTCGCCGCTGTCGAACCAGCAGTCGCTGAGCCACCGGAGCGTGCTTTCCCGGCCGAGAGTGTCTACCCCTTACTGGTCGCAGAATTTGCTATTCGTCGGCAAGATTACCAGACGGCCCTGGATAACTACCTTGAGCAATCCAGTATCCTGGAAGATTCCGGTATAGCCAGCCACACCACACACCTTGCTCAATTCATGCAAAAAGATGCGCAGTCACTGCGGGCGGCACAGCTTTGGCTGGAGCAGGAACCCGACAACCTGGAAGCCCACAACACCGCAGCGACGCTACTGGCGCGATCTCGCAGGCCCGTGCAAGCCCTGCCTCATATGAGCTTCGTGGCCCGGAGCGGCAAACAAGCAAACTTCCCGCTTCTGCTGCAAGGTTTCGATCAAATCGCCGCAACTGATCAGTCGCAATTGGTGCAGGGACTGAACGAGTTGGCACTGGAGTTCCCCGAAGACCCTGCCCTGTTACTTACCCTGGCGCTGGTGAACACCGAATTCAAGCAATACGAACAAGCCCTTGGCAGACTGGACTCACTGTTCAAGGTTGAGCCTTACCAGCATCAGGCCCTGCTCCTGGAAGCGCGAATTCTGACCCAGACAGAGGCAAAAAAGCCGTTTGCCCGAATCAAGCGAACGTTAAAGACCAACCCGGAAGACTCCCGCCTCAGGTTGGAGTTCGCCCGACTGTTAACCAACATAGATATCGACGCGGCGCGAGAGCAGTTTGAAGTGCTCTCCCTGCAGTCGCCTGATGATGCCGACCTGCTGCTCTCCCTGGCTTTGATCAACCGTGAGATTGGTGACAACGTGGTCGCTGTTACTTATTTAGAGCAGATCTTGGCCACAGGTAAACGTACCGATGAAGCGCATTACTACCTGGGGCGAATCGCAGAAGAAGAGAAACAATTGCAGCAAGCCCTGGCCAACTACATGCAAATTGGCGACAGCCGTCAGTACCTGGCCGCCAATCAGCGTATCGGCCAGATACTGGTCAGTGAGGGCCAGTTGGAGGACAGCCATAGCTGGTTTGTGCAGCAACGACAGCGGGTTCCCTCGCGCAGCGAACAACTTTTCGGTATAGAGGCGGAGGTTCTGAGTTCCGAGGGCGCTCTGCAAGCCTCACTTGAGGTACTTAATGCCGGTATCGATGCCTATCCGGATTCCGCGAGTCTGCGCTACGCCCGCTCGATGTTGGGTCAACAGCAAAGTGATATCGCTATGATGGAAGCGGATCTGAGGGCGATTTTGGCGCGTGATCCCAATAATGCCACCGCACTTAACGCACTGGGCTATACCCTGGCAGACCAGACAGATCGCCTGGATGAAGCGCATTCCTTGATTTCCCGTGCACTGGAGCTGGATCCGGCAGAGCCAGCCATTCTCGACAGCATGGGTTGGGTGTTGTTTCGTAAGGGCGAGATAGACCAATCTATCGACTACCTCACTCGAGCCTATGCCGCCTTCCCTGACCCGGAAGTGGCAGCTCATCTCGGCGAGGTTCTGTGGATGAATGGCGATACCGAAAAAGCACGTCAGATATGGCAAGGAGCACTGTTAAAAGCCCCCAACCATTCCGTATTACAGGAAACATTGCTGCGTCTGGGTGTCACCGATCTCAATACGCTGCCGCCTCCACCTCAGACGGACAGCTAGGCTGATGCAACGCTTTTGCGCCAGCCTGCTCGCGTTTAGCCTGCTGCTAATGGCCGGCTGTGCGGGATTGCCCAAAGCCGCCCTGGAAGACACATCATTCGAAGCACGACGAACCAAGCTGCAGCAACTGGAACACTGGACCGCCAGCGGCAAGATTGCACTGCGCACCGCAGACCAGTCTGAGTCAGCCAGTTTAGTCTGGCAGCAGGTCGGTAATGCCACTCATGTTCGCCTGTCGGGTCCCATGGGTATTAGCGCCACTACTATCGATAGTGACGGCTTGCAAATGGAAATCAGGCAGGGGGAAGATTACAGCCGCTGGAGCCTCGATGACCCTCAGGTGCAGCAGACCGGTGGCTGGGACCTGCCGCTGCGTTCGCTGCATCACTGGCTCAAAGGTATTCCTGATCCCGACCTGGAAGTAGAGTTGCTAGAGCTAGACGAGGCGAACCAGTTGCCCGAGCTGTTGCAGCAGCAAGGCTGGACTGTGGAGTTTCAACAGTTCGCCCGCTTCGGCGACTATCAATTACCCACCAGGCTGCAAGTCACTCGCGGCACAACCAGTGCGCGAATATTGCTGCGAGAGTGGCGTGATTTTTTCACCTCATGAGCGACACCCTCACCCTGCTCTCGCCCGCCAAGCTTAATCTTTTTCTCCACATTACCGGCCAACGAGGCGATGGCTACCATGAGCTGCAGACCCTATTCCAGTTGCTGGACTGGGGCGATCGCCTGCAGTTCAAATCGGACAACAGCGGCGAAATTAGTTTGCACGGGGCTGATCTGGGCATTCCAGCAGAACAAAACCTGATCGTAAAGGCGGCGCAGGCACTACCTCGAAACACCAGTAAACAGGGTGTTAGCATTCACCTGGAAAAACGCATACCAGAGGGCGGAGGCCTGGGCGGTGGCAGCTCCAATGCGGCTGCCACGTTGCTGGCAATGAATTACCTCTGGAATTTACAGCTGGGCGACAAGGCACTGCAAAAAATCGGCGCGAAACTGGGCGCTGATGTGCCGGTATTCGTCGCTGGCCACACGGCCTGGGCAGAAGGTATCGGTGAATTCCTCACCCCCGTTGAACTGCCCGAAACCTGGTACCTGGTAATCGCCCCGGGCTGTCATGTCTCTACCGCTGAAATTTTTTCCAATGAGCAATTGACACGGAACACGTCTCCCATCAAAATGGCCGCCTTTTTCGAGGGCAACTCCCGGAACGATTGCCAGCAACTCGTTAGAAACCTCCACAAGGAAGTTGATAACGCATTGAATTGGTTAGATAATTTCGGAACTGCAAAGTTGACTGGCACCGGCGCTTGTGTGTTCGCAAGCTTCGATGACGAACAAGCAGCCACGTCAGCCCTTAGCCAACTGCCGGAATCCATGAGCGGATTCGTAGCGAGAGGCATAAACACGTCGCCGGTGCTAAATGCGCTGGTAGGACCCAAAGTTTGATTGGGGTGTCGCCAAGCGGCAAGGCACCAGGTTTTGATCCTGGCATTCAGAGGTTCGAATCCTCTCACCCCAGCCATATTCATAATGCTGTCCACCCAAGGGTGAATGGCCTTATTTTTATTTGCAGCAGATTTTCATTTTCCAATCCAAAAGGAAACACACTGTGTCCTCGAAAATGATGGTTTTTTCCGGCAATGCCAACCAGGAGCTGGCGGGCAAAGTAGCCAGTCGACTGTATCTAACACTGGGCAAAGCGGACGTGGGTAAGTTCAGTGATGGCGAAGTTGCCGTTGAGCTGAATGAGAATGTGCGGGGCAAGGACGTTTTTGTCGTCCAGTCCACCTGCGCTCCCACCAACGACAACTTGATGGAACTGCTGGTGATGATCGATGCGTTGCGTCGCGCATCAGCACAGCGAATTACTGCGGTCGTACCCTACTTCGGCTACGCCCGCCAAGATCGCCGAGTGCGATCTTCAAGGGTACCCATCACCGCCAAAGTGGTGGCAGATATGATGGATGCCGTGGGCGTCGATAGGGTTTTGACGATGGACCTGCATGCTGAGCAGATCCAGGGCTTCTTCTCCTGTCCGGTAGATAACGTCTACGGCTCACCGATATTGAACGACGATATCGTGGCCCAGAACTATGAAAACCTGATGGTGGTTTCACCCGACATTGGTGGCGTCGTCAGGGCCAGGGCCATCGCCAAGCAATTGGACGAAGCGGAACTGGCAATCATCGACAAGCGTCGCCCCAGAGCTAATGAAGCCCAGGTGATGAATTTGATCGGTGAAGTTGATGGACGTACCTGCCTGCTGGTGGACGACATGGTCGACACAGCTGGCACATTATGCAGTGCTGCCAATGCTCTTAAAGAGCGTGGCGCACTGGCGGTCATGGCTTACTGTACCCACGCGGTGCTGTCGGGCAAGGCTCTCGAGAACATTCGGAACTCGCAGCTGGACCAGCTGGTAGTCACCGATACGATTCCTCTAAGTGATGAGGCGAGGAAGATCGAAAAGATTCGCCAACTCACCACCGCTGACCTGCTGGCCGAGTCCATGCGCAGAGTAGCGAATGAGGAATCTATAAGCGCGCTGTTTCAGTAGGAAGCAGCGTTTAACCTACCGCTGCCGCGTCGGTCGCAAGCGTTGCAGCGTTTATCAAAGGAGTCTGACTATGTCTGACCAATTTGAAGTACAAGCAGAACTGCGTGAAGACACAGGGAAAGGTGCGAGCCGCCGCCTGCGTCGTCTTGCTGATAAAGTACCCGCTATCATTTACGGCGGTGACAAAGACCCCCAGTCGCTTACTCTGGTTCGCAAGGACATTGAGAAGTCGCTGGAAAATGAGGCTTTTTACTCCCAAGTACTGGAAGTCAATGTTGCAGGAGAAGTACAAAAAGCTATTTTAAAAGACCTACAGCGTCACCCTGCCAAAAATAACGTCATGCATGCCGACTTCCTGCGCATCGACGCAAAGGTAGCAATCAAAGTCAACGTGCCTATTCACTTCCTGAACGAGGAAGACTGTGCGGGTGTGAAGATGGAAGGCGGTATGATTCAGCACCAGGCAACAGACATCGAAGTTTCTTGTCTGCCTGGCGATATCCCCGAGTACATCGAAGTGGATATGCTGGAAGTAATTACTGGCCAGATCATCCACTTGTCAGAAGTCACCTTACCTGAGGGCGTTACTTCCGTAGCACTGTCTTTGGGCGAAGACCACGACCTGGCTATTGCTTCTGTTGTCGCACCTAAGGGTACGAGCGACGAAGACGAGGAAACTGTGGAAGTCGAAGAAGGTGAAACTGAAGGCGAAGAAGGCGATAGCGAGGAGTAATTCCTCGCTCTGCGGTACCCGCGTTGACAGCCATCAAGCTGATCGCAGGACTGGGCAACCCCGGTAGTGAATACCGGGGTACCCGCCATAACGCGGGCGCTGATTTCGTGGAGGAGCTGGCACGTCAATGCAGCACCCCACTTCAGGCGGAATCGAAGTTTTTTGGTCTAGCCGGCCGCGTTAACTACGCCGGCTACGATCTTCGCCTGATTATTCCCACCACTTTTATGAACCGCTCCGGCAAGGCCGTTGCGGCCATCGCAAGCTTTTACAAGATTGCTCCTGAGGAAATACTAATCGCTCACGATGAGTTGGACATTCCTGCCGGCACTGCAAGGTTCAAGCAAGGCGGCGGGCACGGCGGCCACAATGGCCTGCGAGACATCGTGCCAGCACTGGGCAACAACAAAAACTTTCACCGCCTGCGAATAGGCATAGACCACCCCGGCCACGCATCCAAAGTTTCCGGCTACGTGCTCAGCCAACCCTCGCAAGTAGATCGCACGCGCATTGAAGCGTGCATTGACGAAGCCATCGCCGCTTTACCCCTGCTATTAAGCGGAGACGCCACCAAAGCGATGACACGACTACACAGTTTTAGCGCGGCCTAGCCGCCACTCACTAAAGGACACTCTCATGGGTTTCAAATGCGGTATTGTCGGCCTGCCTAACGTAGGCAAGTCCACCCTGTTCAATGCCCTCACCAAAGCGGGCATCGATGCCGAGAACTTCCCTTTCTGCACTATCGAACCCAACGCAGGTATCGTGCCCATACCTGACCCCAGGCAGGACAAAATATCCGTTATTGTTAAGCCTGAGCGCGAAGTTGCTACCACCATGGAGTTTGTCGATATCGCTGGATTAGTCGCCGGCGCCTCCAAGGGTGAGGGCCTGGGCAACCAGTTTCTGGCCAATATACGCGAAACAGATGCCATCGCTCACGTAGTCCGCTGTTTCGAAGACGAGAACGTCATTCACGTAGCCAACAAAATTGAACCTGCCGCTGATATCGAAATCATCAACACCGAACTAGCGCTAGCCGATCTGGAAAGCTGCGAAAAGCAGTTGCAAAAGGTTGTCCGCACTGCCAAAGGTGGCGACAAAGAATCAATCGCCATGAAGGCTCTGCTGGAAGAAAAGTTGTTACCCCAGCTGAACGAAGCCAAGCCCATTCGAGGCCTGAACCTGGATGACAATGAACAGGCACTGGTGAAAACCCTGTTTCTGCTCACCGTGAAGCCCACCATGTATATTGCCAACGTAGATGAAGATGGCTTTGACAACAATCCCCACCTCGAAGTGGTCCGGGAAATAGCTGAGGAAGAAAAGGCGGTAGTTGTCGTGATATGCAACAAACTGGAATCTGAAATCATTGAATTGGAAGATGACGAGCGCGCAGAGTTCCTGGCTGATCTTGGCATGGAAGAACCCGGCCTCAACCGTGTCATCCGGGCCGGTTACGAGCTACTGAACTTGCACACCTACTTCACTGCGGGCGTTAAAGAAGTGCGCGCATGGACTGTGAGGGTAGGTTCTACCGCACCCCAAGCGGCGGGTGTCATTCACACCGATTTCGAAAAGGGTTTTATTCGCGCTGAGGTCATTTCCTACGCCGATTTTATCGAACACGGTGGGGAGCAAGGTGCCAAAGATGCCGGACGCTGGCGCCTTGAAGGCAAGGATTACATTGTGCAAGACGGCGACGTTATCCACTTCCGCTTTAACGTATAGATTCTACGCTTAAAAAACACGCTGATAACTCAATTGGTAGACGTCAAAATTCACACCCGAGTCGTTGACCGAACCCATAGAGTAGCCGATTTTCAAGGCGTGCTTTCTGGCAACGGGAAACAGTAGCGTAAAACCCATCTTGGAGTCTCGCTGTAAGTCATCCAACCGTCTGCCTCCAATTTCACTCTGCCCTCCCAGGTAGCCATTGAAGTCCAGTGAGGCCCAGAAGCCGGGAGAAAAACGTCGCACCAAATGCAATTGGGCTGCCTTGATCGACCCCTGCTTACGCGTCTGTCCCACAAAATCATCGTTGTCGCCAAACACCCAAACGCCGGCTTCAAATTCCAGCAACCACTTGGGGCTCAATACTGTCGTGTAACCCAACCCAGCTTTGACCGCCCACCGGTTCGAACCTACGTTTAATAACTTGTCGTTGTCATAACGCCCTGTGGGTGCCACTACTTTGAGGCTGGCTCCTAAAATTGGTCTGGGATTGCGACGCAACTCGGCAAATTCTTCCACGTCCATTGCAGGTGCTCCCATCAAATTCACTGACAGCGTTGCCGCCAGGTCACCGGCGCCAGAATAGTCAAATTCTGATAGGCCAAGACCCGGATATTCAAAGGATGTATCGCCCTGGGAATAAGCCTGCTCAAGAATTAAATGCCCGGTACGACCCCACACGTTCAGGGTCTGCAAATAACCCACCACACCGGTCACTATTTGCGAGTCGACGCCATCTATTGGAAGCGAGGGGTCAGGAACGATGTCACCATCGGTATAGACCGCGCCGACAGTCAAAACCTGCGTACCCTGAGGTGCAGGCCAATAAGCTCGCGGAGTCAGGTCCTGGCCAGGCGCTACCATGGGAAACAGCAACAGCGCTAAAGTCACTAATAATCTGTTCATGCAGTAATTAAAATGCCAGCTTTATTTTTTGCAATGATATAGGGTTTCAGGCTGATTATCATAGTCACTCGTTGCACAGGTGATTATAAAGCCCACCGGCCAGACCCGGTGCCATAGCATTTTAGGTCATGGGGCTTTTCATCGAGGTATTGAAAGATGATGGCTTATTCTACTGCCCAGATTTATCCCTTATTTTGTAGGGCTATCGCCACTTTGGAACCGTTCTCTCGTCCCAGCGAGTCACAAATAAACTGACCCGCCTGCACCAGCTTACCTAGCTCCACTCCATGAGCAATGCCCAATCCATTGAGCAGGTAGACCACGTCTTCAGTCGCAACATTACCAGAAGCGCCCTTGGCATAAGGGCAGCCACCCAGGCCAGCCACGGAGCTATCGACAACGGCTACACCCATTTGCAACGCGGCATATATATTTGCCAACGCCTGCCCATAGGTGTCGTGAAGATGAACGGCCAACTTGTCTGCTGGAACCGCTCGCAGCACTGTGCTCAACATAGCCTCTGTACTGGCTGGCGTACCGACTCCGATGGTATCGCCCAGTGATATTTCGTAACAGCCCATGTCCAGCAGTTTAGAAGCGACCTCGGCCACCTTGGCAGGCGCGATATCGCCTTCATAAGGGCAGCCGACCACGCAGGAGACATAACCGCGAACCGGCACATTATTAGCGCGCGCAGCGGTCATCAACTCGGAGGCCCTGGACAGGCTCTCATCTATAGAGCAATTGGTGTTTTTACGGGTAAAACTTTCTGAAGCCGCGGTAAAAACCGCAACTTCGCTGACAGCCGACTCCAGGGCCCGCTCAAACCCTTTTAGATTTGGCGTTAAAGCAGAGTACGTCACGCCAGCAACACGCCGTAAGGACGAGAACACTTCCTCACTGCCGGCCATTTGAGGCACCCACTTAGGGTTCACAAAAGAGCCGGTTTCGATACAGCCAAGCCCGGCTTCAGCCAGCAGCTCAACCAACTTCACTTTCACCTCAACCGAAATCGGCTGAGCTTCATTTTGCAAACCATCGCGAGGGCCGACCTCGACGATACGCACGCTTTGCGGCAGTAAATTCTTCATGACTCGCTGACCTCGAAATCAAGCAGTTCGGCACCGCCGTCCACCAGGTCACCAGGCTGGTAATAAAACCCGCGAACCCGACCATCCTGTGGCGCGCGAATAGTGTGCTCCATTTTCATCGCTTCCATTACCAGTAAGGGCTCATCGGCCTTAACATCCGCACCCGGCTCAACCATTAGTGTGACCATGGTGCCGTTCATAGGCGCAGTCAAACCACCCTGTCCAGCGGCGTCGTCTAAATCTCCAAGATCAGGTTTGACCAGGCGGAAACTAATGGCGCTGTCAGCGGTATAAAGGCTGAAGCTGCCGTTATGTTCTGCTACCGAAGCACGTAGCAAGTAACCATCGAGATTAGCACTAAGCTCGCTTCCGGCAAGGCTTCCCTGGGCCTGAATTGTTTTACCCTTACAGTGAATGCGGTACCGAGTGTCACCCCGTTTACCGAGTTGCTCAGCGCTAACCTCATAAACCTGTTCGTGAACGCAAAGCTCGAATTTGTGCAGGTAGGGTTCATTAAGTCTCCAGGCACTGGGCTCAGACCATGGCGATGTGACGTCACCCGAGGAATCACGCGCAAGCTGCGCGCTGCGCTCTTGTTCCAGCAGCAAATAGAGTGCTGCCAACGGGAGTTCTTGCTCCAGTTCTGCCTCACTCTCGTGGAAGATATCGCTATGGTGCTTTTCAATGAAACCGGTATCGAGATCTGCATTCCTGAAAGGCTCGCAGTTGGCGAGGTTATATAAAAAATCGACGTTGGTGGTCATACCACTGATTCGGTACTCACGCAGGGCACGAGTCAAACGTTGCAGAGCCTTTTCACGATTCTCATCCCACACGATCAGCTTGGCGATCATCGGATCGTAATACACGCTGACTTCATCTCCCTGAAGCACGCCAGTATCTACCCGCACATTAGCTGAGGTTTCGGGGGGCTGTAAAAAAGACAGAGTACCGGTTACCGGTAAAAAATCATTGTCCGGATCTTCCGCATAAATGCGGGCTTCGAAAGCATGACCATTAAGCTTGAGTTCTTCCTGAGTGGCTGGAAGCACCTCGCCCGCGGCAACCCGTAACTGCCATTCCACCAGGTCCTGGCCAGTAATCATTTCTGTTACCGGGTGCTCGACCTGCAGCCGTGTGTTCATTTCCATGAAGTAAAAAGAACCATCACTGTCCAACAAGAATTCAACTGTTCCGGCACCTTCATAATCGATCGCCTGGGCCGCGCGTATTGCCGCGTCACCCATTGTGGCACGCAACTCTGCCGTCATTCCCGGAGCAGGAGCCTCTTCGATGACCTTTTGATGGCGGCGCTGCACTGAACAGTCGCGCTCAAACAAGTAAACGGCATTACCATGGCTGTCACAAAAAACCTGTACTTCCACATGCCGCGGTTGGGTAAGGTATTTTTCCACCAACATATCATCGTTGCCAAAACCATTCATAGCCTCGCGTCGCGCGGCGGCCAGTGCTTCATCGAACTCTTCAGCGTTCCATACCTGGCGCATTCCCTTGCCACCGCCACCAGCCACCGCCTTAAGCAAAACGGGGTAGCCCATTTCGTCAGCAGCCTGTTTCAAGACATCACGGTCCTGATCGTCGCCGTGATAACCAGGCACCAGCGGAACGCCCGCCGCCCCCATAATTTGCTTTGCCGCAGACTTGGAGCCCATAGATTGAATTGCACTTACCGGGGGACCAATAAAAACAATCTCGCTGTCTTTACAGGCCTTGCAGAAGTCTGCGTTCTCAGACAAAAAACCGTAACCAGGATGAATTGCCTGCGCGCCGGTCTTAACGGCTGCAGCAATGACCCGCTCATAAACCAGATACGATTCACGAGAAGGCGCGGCTCCAATATTCACCGCTTCATCAGCCATACTCACATGCAAGGCATCCTTATCCGCATCACTGTAAACCGCTACTGTGCGAATACCGAGCGCGCGGGCGGTACGAATGACGCGACAGGCAATCTCGCCGCGGTTGGCAATCAGGATCTTGTCGAAATGCTGTACTGACATGGTAATACCTGTTTACTGAATCCAATTGGGACTGCGTTTTTCCAGAAAAGCACTAAGGCCTTCCTGCCCTTCGGGGGAAACTCGTATATCGGCGATTCGCTGACAAGTCATGTCAATTAGTGCATCGCTGATTGGCTGACCCGCCACGTCAAACACCAGTTGTTTGGAGGCAGCCATCGCGGCTGGGCTATTCACCAGCAGTGAATCAACAAGCGAGGAAACCGCTGCATCCAGTGCGTCATCATCAGTGACAACTTGCGAAACCAGGCCAAGGCGAAGTGCTTCATCGGCGGAGAACCTTTCCGCTGTAACAAAATAACGCCGAGATGCTCGTTGGCCCATGGCAGCGACCACATAGGGGCTAATGGTTGCAGGCATCAGACCGAGCTTAACCTCGCTGAGACTGAAGGAGGCGCGGTCGGTGGCAACTGCCATATCACAACAACTCACCAGACCTACCGCACCGCCGAAGGCAGCACCCTGAATGCGAGCTATCGTGGGCTTGCTCATAAAGTTGAGTACTTTGAGCAAGTTCGCCAACGCCCGGGCATCCTGCCTATTTTCTTCATGGCTGAAGGACGCCATGCGCTTCATCCAATTGAGGTCAGCGCCCGCTGAAAAATTACGACCGCTTGATGCCAACACCATGACCCGCGCCGCCGGGTCACTGCCCACATGGGCAAAGGCCTCTGTCAACTCAGCAATAATCTTGTCGTCAAACGCGTTGTGCTTTTCCGGGTTATCCAGAGTGACTGTCGCCACTCCCCGGGTATCTATCACGGTCGTTACATAACTTGTCATCAATGATTTACTCCGGGCCGGGGCCTACATTCGAAATACGCCGAACTTGGTCTCTTCAATCTCTTTGTTAAGGCTCGCCGATATCGCTAAACCAAGAACGTTGCGCGTTTCTGCAGGATCGATGACGCCGTCATCCCACAGGCGCGCTGAGGCATAGTACGGATGTCCCTGATGCTCGTAACTATCCATAATGGGCTGTTTGAAAGCGGCTTCTTCGTCAGAGGACCAGTTGCCCCCTTCACGTTCAATCTGATCGCGTTTAATCTGTGAAAGCACGCCGGCAGCCTGTTCCCCTCCCATGACCGAAATTCGCGCATTGGGCCACATAAATAGGAAACGGGGGTCATAAGCTCGACCACACATACCGTAGTTACCCGCACCAAAGGAACCGCCGATCAGCACGGTGAACTTGGGTACCGCTACCGTGGCCACAGCCGTCACCATCTTGGCACCATGTTTGGCAATGCCTTCATGTTCGTACTGCTTACCGACCATAAACCCGGTAATGTTTTGCAAGAAGACCAATGGGATTTTACGCTGGCCACATAGCTCAACAAAGTGCGCACCCTTCTGCGCTGACTCTCCGAACAAGATTCCATTATTGGCGACAATGCCCACGGGATAGCCATGAATTCTGGCGAAACCACATACTAGAGTTGTGCCATAAAGTGACTTGAATTCATCAAATTCTGAGCCATCGACCACACGCGCTATCACTTCACGGACATCGTAGGGCTGGCGCGAGTCCTTTGGGATCAAGCCATAAATTTCGCTGGCGTCGTAGGTGGGCTCCACGGTAGGACGCACGTCTACCTCCACGTTTTTGACACGGTTCAACCGACCGACCGACTGACGAGCCAACTGCAGCGCATGGTAATCATTCTGCGCCAGGTGATCGGCAACACCCGATATCTTGGTGTGCACATCACCGCCACCAAGTTCTTCAGCAGTAACATCCTCGCCAGTTGCAGCCTTGACTAGTGGTGGTCCTGCGAGGAACACCGTGCCCTGCTCCTTCACAATAATTGATTCGTCCGCCATCGCAGGAATGTAAGCGCCTCCAGCAGTGCAGGACCCCATGACTACGGCAATTTGAGGAATGCCTTTGGAAGACATTACCGCCTGGTTAAAAAAGATATGTCCAAAGTGATCTCTGTCTGGAAAAATATCGTCCTGATGTGGCAGGTTGGCGCCACCGGAGTCCACCAGGTAAATGCAGGGCAGGTTATTTTCTTCAGCGATAGTCTGCGCACGCAGATGCTTCTTTACCGTGATGGGATAATAGGTACCGCCTTTAATCGTTGCGTCATTGGCGACAATAATGCACTCCTGCCCGCTCACACGGCCAATTCCTGCGATAACGCCGCCGGCGTTTACCACATCTTTACCGTACATTTCATGACCAGCCAATTGCGACAACTCCAGGAAAGGTGACCCTGAATCGAGCAAACCTGCCACCCGGTCGCGGGGCAACAATTTGCCTCGACTTACGTGGCGGGCACAGGATTTTTCACCACCGCCCTGTTTCACCGCGTCCAGTTTTACCCGCAGATCATCCACCAGACTTTGCATATGGGCTTTGTTGTCCGCAAAGTCGTCTGTACGGTTGTTTACTTTGGATTTAATGACAGGCATGCCCGGCCCTCCTTATTTGGTGTCGTTAAACAACTCGCGTCCGATCAACATGCGCCGCACTTCAGAGGTACCCGCACCAATTTCATAGAGCTTGGCATCGCGCAATAACCTTCCGGTGGGGAAATCATTGATATAACCATTTCCACCGAGTAACTGAATGGCATCCAGCGCCATCTGAGTCGCTTTTTCTGCGGTAAATAAAATCACTGCGGCGGCATCTTTGCGGCTTTCTTCACCGCGATCGCACGCTCTGGCGACAGCGTATAAAAAGGCACGTGAAGCACTGAGCAGGGTATACATATCGGCAACCTTGCCCTGAACAAGCTGGAATTCACCAATGGATTGACCAAACTGCTTTCGATCGTGGATGTAGGGGACAACCTGGTCCATGCAAGCCATCATGATGCCAACAGGACCACCCGATAACACGGTGCGCTCATAATCCAGACCCGACATGAGCACCGCCACGCCACGCCCCTCCTCACCAAGGATATTTTCTGCAGGCACTTCACAATCTTCGAACAGCAGTTCGCAGGTGTTGGAGCCGCGCATACCGAGTTTGTCTAACTTCTGGTGGCGGGAAAATCCAGGGAAGTCTCGCTCCACTATGAAGGCAGTAATACCGCGGGAACCGCCATCAGGGTCTGTTTTCGCATAGATGACATAGGTATTGGCATCCGGCCCGTTGGTAATCCACATCTTGTTACCGTTGAGCACATACTTGTCTCCACGCTTTTCAGCCTTGAGCTTCATACTGACAACGTCTGATCCGGCATTGGGTTCTGACATCGCCAGAGCACCGATATGCTCTCCAGTGCAAAGCTTTGGCAGATACTTCTGCTTCTGGGCTTCGTTACCGTTCTTGTGGATTTGGTTAACACATAGGTTTGAGTGAGCACCGTAAGAAAGCCCCACCGAAGCGGATGCGCGAGAAATCTCCTCCATCGCTACGACATGTCCCAGGTAGCCGATGTTAGAACCGCCGTATTCTTCACTGACCGTCATTCCCAGCAAACCGAGGTCGCCAAACTTGCGCCACATATCCATCGGGAATTCATTATTTTGATCGATCTCGGCAGCACGCGGAGCCAGCTCAGCGTCGCAAAAACTGCGCACAGAATCGCGCAGCATGTCTAACTCTTCGCCTAGGCCAAAATTCAAGGTGGGATAACTAACAGACATGGAACTCTCCAATTCAGGTATTCACCGGTTTCCCGGCTGAGATCTTTTTTAAAGCGCCGTTACAACGCGCGCGTACTTCTTCCAATCCAGTAAGTAGCTGCTTGATATCCTCGACCTGGGACTCAAGTTGAGCCTGGCGCTCATCAACCTTATTCAGCAGAAACTGATATTGCTCGTAGTTGTCCCCGTCGGGGTCGTACATATCGATGATTTCACGGCTCTCATCTAGTGAGAGACCCGCGCGTTTGCCGCGCAAAATCAACTCCAGACGGGCATGATCTGCTCTATCAAAAATCCGATGCTGGCCTATGCGCGAAGGATTGAGCAGTCCTTTCTCCTCATAGAAACGTATAGTGCGGGTGGTGACATCAAAATCCCGCGCCAGATCGGATATGGTGTAGGTGTGCTGTTCAGCCATGGGGCAGCTCTCACAAAGTCGCCACGAATATTAGTGTTAGTTGACGTTAACGTCAACTAGAGGTTAATACTAAGGTCCCCCGTCACCTGAACATACAGAATCAACGCATAGCGCTATACTCTATAACCACATTAACCAATAAGAAGGTAAAAAATGAACGATATAACCGATGCAGCGGCGAAGGGCTCTCGAGACGCTATAGCCTTGGGTATGTGCGTCACGATTTTGGGCCTACTAGCGATGGCCATGCCTTTTCTGACCGGGATCACGGTTACCATCAGCATTGGCGTTATTTTGCTGGCGACCGGCATTGCTCAACTCGTATTCGTTTTTAGCTCAGACTCATTCGGCACCGGTGTCATGCGCTTTGCGTTTGGGCTGTTGGCGGCCCTTTGCGGAGTATCCATGATCTCGCAGCCCGGCGCCGGCTTGGCCACAATCACCCTGATACTCGCGGTATGGTTTGTAGTTGATGGAATCTGGGCACTGGTGCTCGCGTTACAATGGCGGCCTGAAAAGGGCTGGGTATGGATGCTCTTTAATAGTGTCTTGGGGATCGCTCTGGGAATAATGATTTATCGCCAGTTCCCTACTTCGGCTGCCTGGCTAGTGGGTGTTTTGGTCGGTATTCGCCTGTTCTTCGCCGGCTGGACTATGATCGCGCTAGGCTCGGTAGTTAGTACCGTTACTAAAACTGCAGAGAAACTTGAAGGCACCTGACTCACCCAAGTGAAATGCGGCTTGAGCCCTTTCCCGATGCATAGGGGCTTGAGCGCATTATCGAGCCGCACAATGATTTACTGTCAGTCAGCTCTGGGTCTTTTTGTTCCAGTCGACACACTCGGCGAGCGTAATGCCGCTTCCGCCAAATATATCCAGAGCACTGCCAATGGTCAGATCAACTAGGCCATTGGACAATGCGTCTACCCTTTGCAGATCGGCCACAGAACGAGCGCCACCGGCATAGGTAACCGGAATACTGCACGCTTCGCCCAACAGCATGACCAGATCGTCATCTATTCCCGCCTGCAGGCCCTCGACATCTGCAGCGTGAACCAAAAATTCGGCACAGTGCGCTGACAACTCTTTAAGCGTCTCGCTGTTAATTAAGGTCTCGGTAACGGTTTGCCAACGATTGGTGGCTATCTTCCAGCCTCCCTCACTGCGACGACAACTAAGGTCTAGCACCAGTCGCTCTGCTCCCACTTCGCGTTTCATACGCCGCAACTTTTCCCACGAAAATTGCCCGGATTCGAACAGGTAAGAAGTCACGATAACGTGAGAAGCACCCGCCTCCAAATAACCGGCGGCGTTGTCCTCGTTGACACCACCACCAAACTGCATTCCCTGCGGCCAGATTGCCAGCGCCTGCAACACTTGCTCTTCATTACCCGGGCCCAATGCAATCATATGCCCACCTGGCAGCTGGTGCTGCTGATAAAGCTCGGCATAGTAGGCCGCGTCATGAGGGCTCACGTAATTAGTATCGGCTCCATGATCATCAAGGCTGCCACCCACTATTTGCTTTACCTGGCCCTGATGGAGGTCGATACAGGGGCGAAAGAGAGTCAAATTCGATACCTTGCGTGGTGGCTGGGTGACATGTCATTCATTATAACCGGCTAGAGCCTCGCCTTAGAAGTGATTACCGAGAGGGGCAGACAAGTTCACTATCGCGAAAAATTTGCGTCGACCATAAGCAACTCATGACGCACTGTTATAAGATCCACCAGAGGTATTACGCAGCAGTGACAGCGACACTGCCCCTAACGAAGAGAAGTAAATTTATGTACACAACTCTCGAAGTATCGATTGATGGCGCAATCGGCAGAATCTGGCTTAACAGGCCGCAATGTCTAAACGCACTTTCCACAGAAACCCTCCGTGAATTGGCCATGGCAGCGCACTATTTTGATAGCAAAGAACAAGTGCGCGTGGTCATCGTCGCTGGCCGGGGACGCGCCTTTTCCGCCGGCGCAGATCTCCAGAGTTTTCCCCAACTTTCGGACCCAGAGCTGCGCTCAGCAGCAGACGCGGGGCGTGAGATGGCTGACGCCCTGGAAGGCATGCGCGCAATCAGCATCGCCCAGATTCATGGCTGGTGCGTTGGCGGCGGACTGGTTCTGGCGGCGGCCTGCGATCTGCGGCTAGCCGCGGAAGATGCGCAATTCTCCATACCGGAAATAGATCTGGGCATTCCGCTGGCTTGGGGCGGTATACCCCGCCTCGTTCGCGAGATCGGTCCCGCGCTAACCAAAGAGCTGGTCATTACCTGCAGAACATTTTCCACCGACGAAGCACTACGCTGTGGCTTTCTCAACCACGGCGTAAGCTCGGATCAATTGGAAGAAGCCAGCCTCGCTTTGGCAGAGCAAATAGCCGCCAAACCCGCCCTCCCTGTGTTTGCCACTAAACAACATGCCAATGCGGTCACTGCGAACATGGTAGGAATGAATCGATCCTGGTCAGATGCAGACAGCCTAATCTCTGGATTAGTTGACCCCGAGTGCAGTGAAGCGCGCGAGACTTACATCCAATCCAAGCTGTAAGCACGTTAGTGCAGAAATCAGTTCGACGACATGGCATTGCGAGGAATGATGGCGCCCTTATGCTGAATCACAACCGATGCCAATTGATGTCCGGATTCCGCCGAGCTTGCCGCCGCTTGTCCGGATAAACGCGCAGCTAAATAGCCTGCATTAAAAGAGTCGCCTGCCGAGGTGGTATCGACAACATCGACTTTCCTCGCTGGTATCAACTCTTGCTCGTCATCAACCACGACAAGACAGCCCTGCTCTCCCATCTTCAGAGCGATTTCGCCAACCCCCAAGGAGCGTAATCGACGGATGATAGCGAATTGATCGTCATCACCAAACACGGCCTGCTCATCCTCAATAGTCGGCAGGGCGAGATCGGTAAGCCTGTACATTGCCTCATAGGCCTGTCGGGTTTGCTGAAGGCTTGACCAGAGTTTGGGGCGGTAGTTGCTATCGAACGCCACCCTGCCCCCGCTGCGGCGATAGTCTGCCAGCAGTTCGAATAAGTGCTGCCTTGCAGACTCGCTGTAAATAGCAAGGGTAATACCGGACAAGCACAGCCAAGCATGGCCCGACAGTTGCGCGAATATTGTCTTGGCCCTGTCAGCATCGTCCAGTAATCGTTTGGCGGGTGTATCGTCTCGCCAATAATAGAAGGAGCGCTCTCCACGATCATCGGTTTCGATAAGGTACATGCCAGGCACCCCATTAGGCTCAAACTCGACCAAGTCACAAGCGACGCCTTCATCGCGCCATTTGGCCACCAGCCAGGCGCTCATAGGGTCATCACCCAGTGCAGTGACATAGTCCACGGCAATACCCTGGCGGGCGAGATACACAGCTGAATTTAGAGTATCGCCTCCATAGGAGAGACTCATGGGCAAAGACCCGCGAGCCTGCCGCAGATTGTCTCGGGTGAGTTCCAACATACACTCACCAATCACTGCAATATTTTGCGTCGTGGCCAAAGGTGGTTACTTTTGTAGTGTTACGAAGTAAACAGACATCTCAGGTACATTACGGCCTTTACCGCGCTTGCTCAAGGGTCGAGGCGGCACTGTCGCCAGACTCTTTTTGACCAGGCCCCGTTTCGCGATGTACCAGGCTCAGCTTGAGTCTCCAACCTATTGACTTAGCAGAGCAAATTCAGGAAAATGCGCGCCTCTTCGGGATAGCCAATCCCATTGACGATGTGGCTACGTAGCTCAGCTGGTTAGAGCACAGCATTCATAATGCTGGGGTCGGTGGTTCAAGTCCACCCGTAGCTACCACTTCTCTCAATTTTTTCTTCTTAATTTTCATAAGCTTAGCGCATTTTTACGACTGCGCAAGATTGATCGTTTTTTGCTCAATTTCAAATTGAGACCATTTTGAGACCATATTGAGACCGCCCTGCGACCAGCAGCTTTCCTGGCCACTCCCAGCCACTATTAAATCGATTCCAATTTCCCAACTCGAAGCAGCCCCTCGGTAATTATGCTGAGCAGTTTTCCGCGCGCGCGCGGCGAGAAATCCATGCCTGCGGCATATATTTTTCGCGTATTAGGTGGGTAGATAAAGGTGAAATCCCCCCAAGCGCTCCAGCCCAAATTCGAAATTTCCCAGCTCCCTGCAGGCATACGCAATCCATGGAATCTTAGGTCCTAAGGTGATCAACAGGGCATGGGGCTCTACCGATCACCCGATCGCTAGGAGCGAATTATGGACACATTTACCTATCTCACCACGGACGAACTTTCCGACCGTATCAAGTATGACGCCAGGACCATCCGCAACCGCCTGAAGGATTCTGTCCTTCTAGAAGGCATCCACTATATCCGCCCATTCGGGGGCCGCAAGATTCTCTATCTCTGGGAACGTATTGAGAAAGATATGGCGCGCCCCACTGCTACCACGGCCCTCATGGCCGGCATTCAATAAGGAGGCGGTCATGGGAACAATTAACACCAGAGGTGGCAAACTCTTTATGGACTTCCGCTATCAGGGAGTCCGCTGCCGAGAGTACACCAAACTCGCTGACAAACCCGCAAACCGCAGGCGACTCAAGTCGCTCATGGAACGCATTGAGGCGGAGATATTACTTGGATCCTTCGAATATTTTTCCTATTTCCCAAAGTCCAAGCTCGCTAGCCAGTTCAAAGAACGGGATGCGCGAAAAGCACAGCTCCAATCAGATACACCTACCTTTCAAGAGTTCTCAGAGACATGGTTCTCAGAGAATGAGATCGGCTGGAAACATTCCTACCAGATAACCCTCCGAGCCTCACTCGACAAACACATCCTTCCTGACTTCGGTGAGATACCTGTGAGCCAAATTGCGCGGGCAGACATCCTGGCCTTTCGGGCCAACCTCGCCAAAATCCCCCGCAAGGATGGTAGCCAGGGGCTCTCCCCTGCACGGATCAATACCATCATGGTGCCGCTGCGACTTATAACCAACGAAGCCGCTGATCGGTTCGATTTCCCAGCGCCTTTCAAAAACATCAAGGCACTGAGGATACCCAAGACCAAGGTGGATCCTTTCACCCTGGATGACGTCCAGTCAATTCTCACCCATGCCCGTGAGGACTTCAGGAGCTATTTCACCGCCCGTTTCTATACGGGCATGAGGACCGGAGAGATCCATGGTCTAAAGTGGAAATACATCGACTTCAATCGTCGCGAAATCCTTGTACGCGAGAGCTTCGTGGCCGGCGAAATGACCGACACCAAGACCGAAAGCTCTACGCGGGACATCCCTATGTCCCAGCCTGTATTTGATGCCTTGAAAGAACAGCACAAACGAACCGGCAAGTTCGAATGGGTCTTCTGCAATGGTGAGGGTAAACAGCTTCAGATCAACAACGTTTCTAATCGTGTCTGGAGGCCTTTGCTTGCCCTTCTACAATTGCCGTACCGCAGGCTCTACCAGACACGCCATACCGCAGCCACCCTGTGGCTCGCCGCGGGTGAGAACGTACTTTGGGTCTCCCAGATGCTCGGGCATTCAGACCCCCACGTCACCCTCCAGAAATACGCGAAGTACGCCCCGGACCTAACCCGGCGGGATGGATCAGCATTCGAGGCGCTACTCGCCCAGAAGGCGGCCACCCCAAATCAAAATGATCAAACAGGAGAAGACTCATGAAGAATCTCTTTAATACCCCCTTCACCCTCGATGAACTCGTCGAGGAAGCGAAGAAGCACAACGAGGCACGTTACAAGCATCATGCCCGCCACCTCTGCTCAGCAGCGAAGGTCGTGCCCCACGAGGACTGCATCGCTCCGTATTTTTCGGAGGAATACCGTGGCACCAACCTCGAGACCACAGTGGACTGGCTCAAGGCATACATGGTCGATCAGGACCTCATGTTCTGCGAGTTGGATATCAAGGAGAGCATTGACGCTTTCAAGGCTGACTTGCACGACAGAATCCCACCTGAATTGTGGGGAGGTGAGTAATGAGTGAATTTGAACTCATTCCCGCAGGTTTTGGCCTGCTCTGCATCGCCTACTACGTTCGTGGACTAGTACGGCTCCACCGGTTGCGCGTTTCCCGGACACGGACAATCACCTTCTGGGAAACCTGGCTGCGCTTCTGGCTCAGCCCGGCCATCCTCAAGGACGCTTTTCGTTGTGCCGTTATCTCCCTCGGTATCTTCCTTGGCATCGAAATCGCCCGGGGCGACAACGTGGAAGACGATGCCGATAACGATTCAGAAACGGATCATTTCTAGCGGTGCTTGCACCGCTTTTCTCTTACCCCAAGAAAAAGGATCTGACCAAAGTGATAATGAAACCACTGGATGAGGAAAACGCGCTCGAAATACGGTACCAGAATGCGATAAAGGCGCTGCTGGACCTGGCGCTAGACCACAGTCATAACAGAGCACAAGTCGCAGCAAGCGTTCTCCTGAGCACCAACAGATCGTATATACGTCCTGAGCAAAGGTGGCGGGTATCAATCCCCGACCTCCAACAGCTTACCGAGAGCGAACAATATGCAGCCCTCGGCGTCATTCATGGAAGAATTACTCTGGGCATATCTCCCGAAACTGTCATTCAAGGTGGCCCTGAGCTTTTTCATAAACTGTGGCACCGATGGCGAAATGTCGAACGATGGTGACACGCGCTAGCACGGCTGCATTATAGTTGTAGGCACTGCGACCGATTGACCGGCCTGCTGAAATGCGCTGACCTCCTCTACCGGATTGCGCTGCCCAGTCGGCTGATGGAAATGACCAAGACGCCGTTATGACCCCAGCGTGAGGAGTGTTGGGGTTCTGCCCGGAGACGGGCTTGCCAAAGGATAGAGTTGGCCGAATATGATTTCTTCTTATTCATGCCACGCACTATAGTTACATACATCGGAAAGTTTCAGAAAAACTAAGGTGGTTGTAATGGCTTCTCGCTTTCGGCATCTACGCGCCCGGGTACTCAAAGCGGTTTTCAAGGCCCACGCTCAACTGTATGAAGCTAGCGACGGGCGTATCGGTAAGTGGATAACTATAATGGCTCCGGGGCGACCCACCTTGTTGTTATATGTAACCGGCCGCAAGTCGGGACTGATTCGCACTACACCATTGGTTTATTTCGAGGATGGCGATCACTACGTCGTTGTAGGCTCTGACGGTGCCGCGCGGCGCGATCCTCAATGGTGGAAGAATCTCCAGGAGAACCCACAAGCTACCGTCCGCGTTAGGCGTGACAAGTTTCCTGCAGTAGCCAGCCTGGCGACGGGTGACGAGAGAGCCCGCCTGTGGCAAATCGGCATAAGCATTCTTCCGGCGTGGGCTGAATATCAAACTCGTACAGAGCGCCTCCTGCCTCTGGTGGTATTGACTCCCAATTAGCAATCCATGGACCGAAAGTACAAAGGTGGCCGAATATGATTCCGCCTACGAGTTTCCAGCGCATTATAGTCATGCACTCCGAACAATAATTTTGATCGTGTATCGCTATCGTACATCTCTGCGCTACGATTTCTATTAACCTGTTATAGGGGACAGACCACAATTTTAAAAAAATGTGGTCTGTCCCCGGTTTACCGAAAGCAGAGGGACAAACCATGTTTAAGAAAATCGGTTTAGGCATTGTTGTAATACTGCTCGCGGCGATCGGCTTTGTCTGGTTCAAATTTCTAATGCCCTTGCAGGCATCAGCGGATAAAAATGGGCCGGCAACCGCGGCCCGTGATTACGCCTTGCAAGATAACAGCAAGTTAACCCTGCCCTCCCCTCAAGCCGCCGTTTACCAGGCGGCGCCCAACCCCGACATGAACCTGTATTGGGGTGAATTGCACCTGCATACCAGCGAAAGTTTCGATGCAGCGCTGTTTGGCAACTCGATAGGCATTGAAGACGCCTACCGCTTCGCCAAGGGCGAACCGCTAAGCAGCGCCAGTGGCGAGGTCATGCAGCTTAGCCGCCCGCTGGATTTCGTGGCGATCACCGACCACGCGGAAGGTTTCGGCACCCGCACCCATTGCGATGACCCCAATCTGTTGTTTAGCGAGCGCGCCGCCTGCTGGCTGGCCAACGAGCCTAACCCAATGATTTTCCAAATGCTCACCAGTGGTGTTCGTGGCAAAGCCATCCCCGGCGACCCATCAAAGCCGGCTGGCGTCTATCAACCAACGACCCGCAAATCGCCTAAACCCGGTGCTTTTCCTACGTGTAGATTTGGCGATGGCGCGCTAGCACGATGCATTAAAAACGCCGGCGTCGATTGGGCCCGCTACATCGACCTTGCCGACCAGTACTATGAGCCGGGTGAATTAACCACGCTAATTGGCTATGAGTATTCGCCAGGAATGCCCGAGCAAGGCAAACACCACCGCAATGTTATTTTCCGCTCCAATACGGTGCCTGAACGCGCCCTTTCAAGCCTGGATGTGCCAAACGCTATTGAACTGTGGAAGGGGCTTGAAGCCAATTGCTTTGATGATTGTGACTTCTTGACCATGCCGCACAACCCCAACAAGGCATGGGGCCTTATGTATTCGCGTTACACCTGGGATGGACAGGAATATAGCGAGGCCAACTGGCGCTTGCGCCAGAAGCGCGAACCACTAGCGGAGATATTCCAGATCAAGGGCGCACAGGAGTGTGCGCTTGGGGTTGGCGCTACCGATGAAGAATGCGCTTTCGAACAGGTATTCGACCCCTGCCAGCCGGGCGAAACCACCGGCTGCGCCTTTGAAACAGGCTTTGTCCGCCAGGGGCTGAAGGTCGGATTGGAACTTGAGCAGGAGCTGGGCTTTAACCCACTAAAGGTCGGTTTTATCGCCGCCACCGACAGCCACAACTCCAATCCCGGTGACGTGGAAGAATGGGACTTCCCCGGTGCCGTCGGTGCGGTCACATCCTCTGCGGCGCGGCGCTTGAGAGAGACTCCGGAAACAGCAGCCTATAAAACAATTCTGAAATTCCACACATCGGGCGGCCTGGCCGCGGTTTGGGCCCCTGAAAATAACCGCGAAGCAATTTTTGATGCCCTCGCCCGTCGCGAAACCTACGCCACATCTGGCCCGCGTATGGCCGTGCGCTTCTATGCAGGCTGGGGAATTGATGAGACAGTAGCAAACGGCCACAACGCAGCTCAGTCCTTAATAGCCAATGGTGTGCCAATGGGCGGCGTGCTACGCCCGGATGCCACAAAGCAAACATCTCCCGGCTTTTTTGTCTGGGCCACACGCGACCCCATGGACGCTCCCCTACAACGGGTGCAAATGATCAAGGGCTGGATCGATGCGCAGGGTCAAACCCAGGAAAAGGTTGTCGATATAGCCTGCGCCGACGGGCTCACGGTAGACCCTGCAACGGGCCGCTGTCCAGATAATGGTGCCAGCGTTGATCTCAACACCTGCAGCTTCAGCCCGGGCTATGGCGCCAATGAACTGAAAACCCTCTGGCATGACCCCAACTACGATCAGGCCCAGGGTGCTTTCTACTATGTTCGTGTACTGATGAACCCCACCTGTCGCTGGTCAAGCTATGATGCTATCCGTCTGGGGCGCGAGCCCGATCCCCGCGTCCCGGCAACAATACGGGAGCGCGCATGGACCAGCCCCATTTGGCTAGACCCTGCAAAATAGACTGTTACAGTGGTGGTGATTGCACAGAGGCTTGCAATGGGACTTACTGCCCCTACCAGACGACAATAAAAAGTCCCTGACAGTGAATACAGAGTCGAAGTCACGTTTATACCCCATTTGGCTGCTGGCCCTTATCCTGCCGGTTGGTGGAAGCTATCGCCGCGTGTTGACAGCGGCCGTGATCATGCTCCTGCTGTGGCTGGGGCTGGATGCCCTGGGCGGCAAAACCGACCCCTACGAAAGGCTCTTTTTTTCTGCGGTCATCGCTTACTCGATCGCAATTTTTTCGCGCATCATCAATCAGTCTCAACGTGCGCTGGATGAATTAACGCGGGAGCTGGATGTTCCTGACGAGGTGATGGCCGGACAACGCTTATCGATTTCGCATAAGAGCGCGCTGTGGATTATCGCCACAACGCTGGGCGCCGTGGTCTTTGCTCTACTGCATCTCTCACTTATTTATGGTTCGCGTGGTGCAACGTTCTATGAAGCTCTTTTCAGTGGCCATTTTGTGGCCAGACACATCGGAACTCTCGCCACCTGGTTGGTGATGACCACTAATATCTCCGCCCTGTTTTACAATGCACTGTTGTGGGCACGTGTGGGGCGCTCCATTGAGATCGACCTGTTCCGGCCCGGCGCAGCCTTCATCATCGGGCGTATCGCGGTGCTATCAACGCTGTCTGTTGTTGGAGCACAGGTTCTGTTTGTTATTTTGATCATGGGTCAGGGGTGGGACTGGGCGACTGTATTTCCCGGTCTCGCTGCCAGCTTTGTGCCGGCAATACTGCTTTTCATTATACCGGTATGGCCGTTGCACAAAAGACTGCAGGCAGCCCGACAGTCTATGCTGCTCGCAGTGGATGACGATATCCGCAAGCTGGGGCCGATCTCGGAGGCGCGTATTCGCGACGGCGCCGCAATCGATCAGTTTAATCGACTACTTGTGATGCGCCGGGAAGTGCAGCGGGTTTCTACCTGGCCCTTTGATGGTACTAACCTGCTCCGTATTGTATTTTATTTGCTGCTCGCCCCGCTGGCCTGGGTTGGCGCTGCCCTGGTGGAGAACATGGTGGACCTCATTCTCGTTTAGAGGCGCTCAATCCCGTCTCTTCAGTCGCCTGACCACGGCCTGAAAGCTCAGTACAGTGGCATCTTCCACCGCCAGTTGACCGCGCACAAATGTCATTGAGCCTGTGCGGCGTACCACCTCTCCGCTACCTGTAACCCAGTCGCCCAATTGCGCAGCTGCCATAAAGTCGCTGTGAGGAATCTTATTCGGTCAACTTATGGCGATACTGTGCCCGCAATATTTATAACGCAGGATCGTACCGACTGAGGCTTTTTTCATCCCGCGGGCAAGGCCGCCACTACACCCCGCAACAAGGCCTGCTTGTCAAACCCCTGCTCGCCATTGAAGGTCATACCCATCCTGACCACCACCAGCTCCAGCGAAGGAACAACAATCACGTACTGGCCAAAGTGCCCCTGAAAAGCGTAGGCATCCTCCGGCATACCGGGGAATAATTGATGGGGGGCAGGGGTGTTCAGCCAGATCTGTGCACCGTAGGCGCGTGTCTGCAGCGATGGCTCTGACGCAGTGGTGGCATATTCCACCCAGCCTTCGGGCAGAATACGCTCGCCTTGATGGACACCGTCGTTCAGGTACAACAGGCCAAGTTTCATCCAGTCAAGACCAGAGGCGTACATGCTGGCACCACCGATAAACGTGCCCGCAGCATCGGCCTGGAAGAAGCTGTTGCCCATACCCAACTTGTCGAACAGGTGGCGCTGGGCAAAACGAAAGTACTGCTGATCATCCGCAATCACATTGCGGGCAACGTGCTGCAGCAGCACCGAGTGCACGGTCTGGTATTCCCAGCTATTGCCCGGCTCGCCCCGCAGCGGTGTCTCGGCCGCGAACCCGGGCGCATCCGGCACTGCGTACAACATCTGACTGTGTAGTTTGCGCGGGTTTGAGTCGGCGGGCGTCTCCTCGTAATCGAAGCCTGCAGTCATCGTCAGCAGGTGATGCGTGGTGATCCGGCTACGGCCGTCATTCAGTTCGGACCAGCCATCTATCGGTGCAGGTGCATCAACATCCAGCCGGCCCTGCTGTACTAATATCCCTATGACCGTTGCCGTTGCACTCTTGGTCATAGACATACCGCGCTGGGGGGTATCCCCGTCAAAACCATCGGCATAGCGCTCGGCGATGAGCTTTCCCTGGTAGCTTACCAGTACCGCGCGGGTATTCTGAGCTTTCTCGATATCGTCAGTAGTCTCCGTGAAAGTACTCGCGATGACCGCATCGAGCTGATCCCGGTTAACACCGGGCACATTCTCATCCACGGTTGGCCAGGCTGGTGCAGTCGGCGGGGAATCAGTCCGTTCATCCACAGCGACGGCGAGCACATCTTCCAGGTTGCGCCCTGCCAGCACAGAGCAACCCAAGCCTGGCCGGTACACCGAATGCTCTGTGAAGCTCACCGGGCCAATGCGGACCGTGGTCTCGACCACGTCACCCTTAACAGCGGACCTGGCGATCTCGCGCTGCTGGCCAGTCAAATCATTCGCCTCCACCTCGGCCTGGTCTCGCCCCAGAATCAGTACGTTAGTACACAAGGTCTGGGAAATATAACCTGCAGCAACCGCCTCGACATCGCGCAAATAGTTGATGCCGTATGTGCCTGCCGCAAGCACGGCGGCTACGACAAGCAATACGATGCTTTTCAGCATTGTGTTTTCTCCAATTTTTATTGAGTCGTATTTGAGTCAGAGCCTTTAATGCAGTTCTCTAAAATGTTTCCCAACGGCCCGGTAAAAAGCAATTTGTTCTTTTGTACTTGCTTTCCCCTGGCCTGAGAATTGCGCTACAACATAGTCTTCCTTTTTGTTTACATACATATATTGCCCGGCAGCTCCCCTTGCGATGAATTCCTGGTCATAATCAACGGGTAACCACCACTGAACGCTATAACCATCTCGATAACTGCCATCTTCCATGATTCGAGGCTCCTGAAAAGGAGCCTGGGCATTCTGTACCATATCCAGCCAATCATCGTTGACAACTTTTTGTCCATCAAGGACAAGGTCGTCTAAATAGAGTTGGCCGAAGTGAGCAAAATCCTGCAGGGTAACGGATAGGGACATTTGTCCCAATGGATTGCCTTCGCCATCGACACTCCACTGCGCATCACTGCTAAACCTACCAGGAGTCCACAACTTTTCTTGTACAACTTCAGCGAAAGGTGCGTTGTATGCGCCTTCTACTACTCGTGACAGCACGTGTGTATCCGTCAATATATAGTTAAAGTCTGTCCCAGATTCTACCCGTCTGGAAAAGTCTTTTATCAAGCCATCAAAACTCATTCGCCTAACAAAGATATCAAACATCATTCGCCCTCTATTTGGCGAATGATTGTAATGAAAGAAGTTAATTCCTGAAGACATCATCAGAACGTGTTTAATGGGCGTTTCGCCATATGCCGTTCCTGTGAATTGCGTCGCATACTTCTCTACTGGGTCATCAAGGCTTTCAATTTTCCCATCCGCCACAGCAATTCCAACCATGGTGGCAGTAAAGCTCTTGGTTGAAGACATGATCATATACGTGGTGTCATCCTTAACACCTTGATCATAGTTTTCTACCACAACTTCGTTATCAAACAGCACTATTAAACCGACCAGATTTGCCTTGCTGAAATAATCTGCGGCGGTATAGGTTTCACCCTCGTATTCATAGGTGATGTCATCTAAATCCGCTAATTTCCTTTGATATTGACGAGGATTCTCTGGCGCTTTCAAAACCGCATATGGAGAGACCAAATCCCAATTACTTTGTGTGTGAATCCTTGATATAAAGGGATTCGCCTTGTGAAACATCCTCCACCCTTGATGGTCTGCCCATGGCCTAAAAAAGAATAAAGAGATACCGATAAGACCAACTAGTATCGCGTAAGAAAAATACTTAAGAATTTTTTTAATCATTTTCATCCCTGGTTTACCAACGATAGCTGGCAGTTAGTCCAATGCGGCGACCAGCAACAAGAAAGCGCTGGCCATAGCCAGTAGGCTCTCGGCGCACCAGCGGTGTTGCTTCGGTAGCACCGCGCACTGCCTCTTCGTCGAACAGGTTGGTGGCAAACAACTCCACGTTCCATTGCTCCTCGCGAACACCCAGGTAAAGGTTCACGATATGGTAGGGGTCGACATCATCGACGTCGCTGGCGCGCTCTCCTGTGTAGGTGTAAAGAATTCGGCCATAGCCCTCAAAACTGCCGAAGGGAATGCTGTACTCGCTGTTGATGCTGGCCGTCCACTCCGGTGACGTACCAATGGCTTCGCCGCCAACATCGCACGTCGCCACATTCTGGCCGTCAGGAATCACCGGTGCACCGTTCTCGTCGTACTCATTGCAGGGATGTTCTGTGCCGTCAGAATACTCGCCCTCGCTGTAACTGAGCGTGCCGCCCAGGTACCAGTTATCGCTGAGAATCGCGGTTAGATCCATTTCCGCGCCCCACACTTCGGCATCACCGTTTACCGTAATACCACTGGTTTCGATCTCTCCACTCAAGCCACGGATGTTCAGTGCGTTCTTCCGAGAAATGTAGTCTTCAAAATCCTGGTAGTACAGGGAGCCATTCAAGCGCACGGCGCCCCCCATCAGGGTGCTCTTGAAACCCAGCTCATAGGATGTACTGTCTTCCGAATCAAACAGTAGCACGTCCTCCGGCAACACCACGTTGGTAACCGTAACGCCACCTGGTCGCCAGCCGGTACCCACTATCCCGTATAGATTCACATCATCCCCCAATGCATACTGCAAGGTAACTTGGCCGGTAACAGCATCATCTTCGTAATCTTTGTTGTCTTCGCTAAGCACCTGCTCAATCAACTCGCCTGGCTGGTAAGAGGCAATGCCGTTAGCCCCGGCGAACACCGACACATCCCGGTTAACTTCATACTCCTGGTAGCGAAGGCCCACCTGCAAGGTCCATTCTTCTGTGAGGAAGAATTGATTATGGGTAAACAGCCCCCATCGCTCAGTCTCTGCCGGGAACGCCAGCACAGTGCTACCCCCGGCAAGAGGGGAAATGGGAATTTGATCGTTCTCCTGGCTGAACTCGATATCAGAATGCTCGTAGGAGGCGCCCAGCATGTAATCCCAAGTGTCGTTGCCGTCACTGGCAATGCGTAATTCCTGCGACCAGTCGGTACGATCGTCTATCGCAACGACGCGCTTGACATTGTCCGGATTGGAACTCGCCAGTGTCTGGTCATACTCGCGGATTGAATCGGTCTCGTGGTAGCCTGTTACAGAGGTAATCGTGTGAGATTCCAACTCCCAGTCCAGCACCAGCGAGCTGTTCAGAAAGTCGGCGTCGGTGTTGTCCTCCACATCCCCTAAGCCAACAAAAGCACCACGTCGGTCGAACGCATCCAGTTCCCGTAACACACCATCCGGATCCTGCTTGGTGGGGTCGCCAGAGGGGGCGCCCTCCAGCGCAACTACATCATCGAACTCACGCTCCAAATACTGGACGGTCAAATCCACGCTGAGGGCATCCGTCGGCAACCAGCCGAGGCTAAAACGGCCCGCAGTGCTTTCATCGTGGGTGACCTCTCCGGTCACGTCATTCTCAATCTCATCAACGTCACTCTCATCAAACACGCCGGCTACACGCACTGCCAATTCGCCGGGTATCAGTGGAAAGCTGGCCGCCACCTGTGTATTCAAGCCGTCATTGTCAGCAACCGTTCCCCGAATCTCACCTTCCTTTTCTTCCAGGTTCGGGCGCGCAGTATGGATGTTAATAGCACCGGCAGGCGACGTACGCCCTGCCAGGGTACCCTGTGGGCCCCGCAGCACCTCAATGCGCTGAACATCGAACATCTGCTGGAACACCGCATTAGAATCCAATATCGTCTGATTCCAATAAGTCGTAACGCTTGCCTCCGACGCGGAATTCGGATTGAAATCAATGCCACGCATAATTATACGGCCGCTACGTCCATTGAAACTGTTAATTTCCAGGCCCGCGGTCAATGCCCCCAGGTCGGTAAACGAGAGAACGTTGAAGTCTTTCAAAGCCTCGCCATCGATCACGTTCACCGTGGATGGAATATCCTGTACTGATTCGGAGCGCTTCTGGGCTGTGACTATGACCTCTTCCAGCTGCAGCGTCTGGGCCGCAGTGTGGTGGCTACTCACAGCTAATGGCAGCGCGAGAGCTGCTGCCAGTGTGCTTAGTTTGAAATTGTGGTTCGGTGTAGGTATCACGAATTTACTCCCTTCAACTGTGTTTATTTTTCGATGACACCAATTATTATCGAGGGAAGCATCATAGTATGAATCATATTCGGCCATGTTTAGGCCCGGCTTCAGGCCGCCACAACTACCGCTATTCGACTGATCACAATATCCTCAGCAATGTTCACGCGATTCATGGAGTGAACCATCGCTAGCCCCCGGTATTGCAAGCATGGCCGAATATGATTCCATGAATTTTCCAGCGAGAACTATTATGGAACGATGTAGAAATTTGAATTCGCTCGTCAAGCGTTGTGCAAAAGAGACTCGGTATGAGATTTGTAAAAGCGACGGGGGCACTCCTCCTGATATGCGCGATAATAGCCGCAACGTTGTTCACCAAGCCCTGGGATGATCTTCAAAGCTGGCGTTTTTTTCTTACCCAGCCTGTTGTAGGTTGGCGCGCAGATATATTCACCAATTGGGCGGTTATCCAGCCGCTGGCGGAGCTGCGGGCATCAACAAACCCCAGGGTTTTTGAGCGAGATATCAACTCACCGGATGCTGTTTCCTATACGTTAGACGAATCGACCATTCCTTTGTCGGACTATCTGGATCGGGCGAATATCTCGGGCCTGATGGTGATACATGACGGCATCGTCAAGATGGAGTACTACGCACAAGGGCTGAACGCAGAGAGCCGGAACCACATCTGGTCAGCCAGCAAGAGCTTCACGTCTACCCTTGTCGCGATGGGGGTCTATGACGGCAGGATTAAAAGTCTGGACGACAAGGTAGAAAAATATGCCCCGCAGTTTACTGGTACTGCCTACGGAGAAACGCCGATCCGGCATGTGCTGATGATGTCCTCAGGTATCGATTTCTTTCACGGCAAGGGAACACCGAATCGCGTCGATATGTACTGGGATATCATGCACGACAGACAGGATTTTGATAAATGGGTGGCAAAGCTCCCCCGCCGGGTGCCCTCCGGCACAGATTTCAACTACATCGCCACGGATACCCACGTGCTCGCAGCGGTCGTGAGGGGGGCCTATGGTCTGCCGTTTCCCCAGATCGTACAGGATCGGCTCTGGGAACGCGGTGGGTTTGGCGGTGATGCTAGCTGGGGCCTGGATGGCAGCGGGCACGCCATGGGCCACTTAAGCCTGTCGTTACGCCTGGAAGAGTTCGCCAATCTGGGGCAGCTTTATGTCGAAGATCTTAAGCTCAATGGCGAGCAGACAGTGCCTGCCGAGTGGTTTTCGATGGTTGAAAACCCTCAAGGGGATTTTCAGGAGCCGAGTTTCGATGAAGAAGGCAACCAGCGGGAAGGCTACAGCGTGCAGTTCTGGATACCCCATGATTACGATCAGGAGTTTATGGCTGCGGGTGCATTCGGGCAGTATCTCTGGATAGATCGCAGACAGGGAACGGTCGTTGCTCAGTTTTCAGTTGGAGAGCCCATGCTGTTCGCTCAGGGGCAAGACGGCATAAAGCCTGAAGAGTTTGCCGCTGTCATGCGAACACTGGCGAGAAAAGAAACATTCAGATGAGTCAAACGATAAAAAAAAGAAGATGAATGGGCTAGAGAAACCAAGACGCTACTTCGCGATATTCGCAATTTCCTGCGGCACTGCGCTAATGGTAATGGATGGCGCTCTGCCTAATGTTGCGCTGCCGACCATAGCGCGAGAGCTGAATATTGATCCGTCCTCGGCAATCATGATCGTCAGTGTTAACCAGCTGGTATTGGTGATGGCGCTGCTGCCCTTCTCTGCGCTGGGTGGTCGTATCGGTTTACGAAGAATGTACCAACTGGGTCTCTGCCTGTTTATTGCCGCGTCACTACTGTGCTTTTTCGCACCCAATTTCCCCCTATTACTTGCGGCTCGTGCGCTGCAGGCGCTGGGTGCCGCTGCAGCTCTGAGCGTTGCCAGTGCCCTGCTGCGTTCTATATATCCGACCAGGCAGCTGGGGCGAGGTATCGGCATTAACACCGTCATCGTGGCGAGCGCTGGAGGACTCGCACCCATTCTGGGGGGGTACATCGTATCCGAAGTGGACTGGCACTGGATCTTTGTCGCGAGCGCTCCGTTGGGCTTGCTGTCTCTAGCGGTAGGTCAACGTGCTCTGCCCGATGTGGAGCGCCATGGCCAGACAATCAGTCCTCTGGGTGCACTGTTAAGTGCGCTAACGTTCGGGCTGATAATTTCCGGGCTGCTGGCTTTGGCCGGGGGACATCACCTCCCTACCTCCCTCACAGTACTGCTATTGGGCGTCCTTGTAGCTGCTGTTTTTGTGCGTCGCGAGCTAAGGCAAGCTGCACCTATTTTGCCGGTAGACCTGTTGGCCAATCGCGTGGTGGCACTCTCTTTCATTAGTGCACAGTTCGCGTTTATTGCTTCAATGACGTTTGTTCTCTCACTACCCTTTCGCCTGCAGGAGCATTTCGGTTTCTCGCCCAGCGAAGTGGGTACCGCCGTAGCGCCCTTCCCACTGGCGATGATGGTGAGTGCACCGCTTGCCGGCATGCTATCTGACCGTTATCACCCCGCCATTCTGGGTTGCATTGGCATGGCAATCGCAACGGCCGGGATGCTGTTACTCGCCCTGCTACCGGAGGGTGCCACACAGCTTGATATTGCCTGGCGTATGGCCGTGTGCGGCACTGGCTACGGCCTGTTTTTTGCGCCCAATGCAAAGCTGATTATTACCGCTGCGCCAATTGAGCATGCCGCTTCCGCGGGCGGCTTGATCGCTACAAATCGGCTCGCAGGCCAGGCACTTGGCGCCGCTCTGGTGGCAGCCTTACTCGCTGCGGGTCACGGTAGCGACAGTTCGCCTGCTCTGCTGGGGGCGGTGCTGACCTTTCTAGCCGGAATTTGCAGTATCGCCCGGCTGAGTAGCAGGGTAACGGCGCCCAGCGGTCCCAACGGAGAATAAATGCGGCCCCATTAATCACTTGACGGATCGGAATAACAAGACCATATTAGGACCATATTCAGTCTTTGGCGCAGCAGTGCCCACGAGATCAGTCCAACATGAAACCCTCCACCAATATCAAACCCATCTCCTACCTCAAGGCCAATGCATCAGATGTAGTCAATCAGTTGCAAGAGCAACGCGAACCGATGATCATCACACAAAACGGTGAAGCGAAAATGGTGGTGCAGGATATCGAGAGCTATGAAAAAACCCAGCAGACTCTCGCACTCCTCAAGATCCTTGCCCTGGGTCAGCGACAAATCGAGACGGAACAAGTAGTCGAGGTATCGACGGCCATAGAGCGGATAAGAGCCCGTCGCACTGACCCGGAATGAGTTATCAGGTTTTCCTCACCCGGGATGCAGTCAGGGATCTCGAAGAACTCGACGACTATCTTACTGCAAGCGGCCTTGCGGCAAGCGATTCCGACGGGAAAGCGGATTACGTCCTGGATAAAATTGAAGCCGTCTTACAGCGTCTATCTGAATCACCCGAACGAGGCAACCGTCCCAGAGAGCTGCTGACGCTCGGCCTAGGTGACTACCGCCAGGTTTTTTTCAAACCTTATCGAATCATCTATACGATTCGGCACAAGGATGTCTACGTCTTGCTGATTGCAGATGGCCGCAGAGACATGGAGACCTTGCTGCAGAGCCGACTGTTGGCGGTTTAGCGGAAAACCTCTTCCTTACCGTGGTTACCCTGGCGGGGTGAAGTTCACACTTTATGAGCTGGCCTGCACCCTCTTCTTAATATTCTCCTGAATCTCTTTTAACTGTTCTTCCGTCATGGACACCTTCAGAGTAAAACGCCAGGCAACCACCAACAAAGGCACTATCCCGATTCCCATTGCCCACACCAGTGCAGTAAGCGCCCCCTGCCCCACTTCTCCGGGCATCATGCCCTCTTTCAGCCCGATAATATCCAGTGCAATACCGGCATACAGAGGCCCCGCCGCCGATGCCAACTTGGCGGCAAACGACAGTACCGAATAAAAACTCCCCTCCTGACGCTTGCCGGTGATGGATTCGTGTTGATCCGTCAGGTCAGCCGCAATCGAATAGGAGGACACACTGCGCAGCACGAAAAAATATACAAAGAACAGGTTCTGCAATGCCAACAAAACCAGCACCAGCCAGTGCCCATTTTCGGGAAGCAACTCCAACATGCGCAGCGGATAGAGCCACACAATATCCACAATCATCAGCGCAGTGGCGGTTGCCAGAATGCGATGTTTGGGCCAACGTCGACCGAGAGGGCCCAGCGTCCACAGTGCCGCCGGCACCGCCAGGCACACGGGCCCGGTCATCACGATGGCCATCTCGGTTGCGCTCAGCTCCCAGTAATAGGTCCAGGCGATGATATTCAGGGTGGCAGTGATACCGTAGGAGGCCGAGGCAGACAGATCGTAGTACAGCAGATTACGAAAATTGCGGTTTTTGAGCGTACTGAAAAAGTCCTTCGCAATGCCGGCGAGCCCCTCGCTGGAAGGCATTCTCTGTGGGTCAATGCGTGTGGCCGCAATATAATTGCGTGTGCCCCCTATGCAAATAATCGCTGTTACCCAGGTCAGTATCGCTGCGAACCAGCCGAAAGCCACATAGTTTTCCGCAATAAAACGACCGTCCTCCCCCCCAGCAGTTTCCCCGAAAATCAGAAACAGACTGGCGGCGGGTACGACAATACTGGTAAAAAACAGAAAGCCACTGCGCATACCGAGCAGACTGCTACGCTCGTGGTAGTCCTTAGTCATCTCCGCGGCCAGCGCCAGGTGCGGCAGCCCGAACACAGTGATTGCCGTACGAACCCACAGGGAACAGGCCAGCAGCCAGGCTGCGAGAAGCGTGCCATCGGCCAACGCCCACTCGGGCGGATTAAACAGGGCGAGATAGCCAAGCCCCAGGGGCAATGCACCGGCGACCATAAAAGGGTGTCTGCGCCCCCAGCGACTTTTGAATCGATCTGACCAGGCCCCCACCATCGGGTCAGACACGGCATCCCAAAGAAGCCCCAGAAACAGCACAAAACCCGCTTCTGTACCGCCAAGCCCCAGCACCTGTGTGTAAAACAGCAACACAAACATGGTGTAGGCAGCTTCCTTGATCGCATAAGGTGTGCCACCTATGCCATAACTGATGCTGCTTAAGCGATTGACCGTCATGAAATAATTATTCGCTCTGTGTTCGGCGGACCCAGCAGATTGTCAGCATAGGGCACAGGTTTTTGCTATACAGGAAGAAGCGATCCTTACCAGCGATAACTGGCGCTTAAACCAACCCGTCGTGACGGGATAGGGAACAAAGGAGCGTAGCCAGTAGGCTCACCGCGCACCTGTGCCGTTGCTGTGGAGCCAGTTATGATTGCCTCCTCATCAAACAGGTTGCGGGCAAACAGCTCAACATTCCAACTTTCACCGCGAATACCAACAAAGGCATCGAGGGTGTTATAGGTGTCGAGATAACCCAGGTCACCCGTGTACTGCTCGCCGGTGTAGGAATACAGCCCACGAATATAGGCCTCGTTACTGCCAACGGGAATACGGTATTCACTGTTAAGGCTAGCGGACCAGTCCGGCGCCCTGCCGATTGGATCTCCGCTGATATCGCAGAGCACTATCGACTGCCCTTCGGGAATAACCGCTGCGCCATTCTCATCGAACTCGTTACAGGGGCCCACTGTACCATCGGCGTACTCGGCATTGGTGTAGCTTAAGGCACCACCAAGATACCAGTTCTCGCTGAGGTTAGCGTTCATCTCCAGCTCAGCGCCCCACACTTCGGCATCACCGTTGGTGGTTATGCCACCACGGTTAATTTGCCCGCTGGCATCCCGCAGATTGAGGGCACCCGTACGCGAGATATAGTCGTCAATATCCTGGTAGAACAGAGCGCCGTTGAGATTCATGGCACCTCCCATCAGAGTGCTCTTAAAACCCAACTCATAAGATATGCTGTCTTCCGAATCAAATATTAGTAAATCCTCCGGCAGCACTGTGCCGCCAACCGTAATACCCCCGGGTCGCCAACCGGTAGCGACCAGTCCGTATAAATTGACATCATCGCTCATGGCATACTGCAAGGTAAGCTGACCGGTTACAGATTCATCTTCATAGTTTTTGTTGTCTTCGCTAATCACCTGCGCAAGTACATAGTCTCGGGGCAAGGCGTCAGGGAGAAAAGGGGGTGAAAATCCGTCGGCCCCAGCGACCACCAACAGGTCACGCTCCTGATCAATCTCCTGGTAGCGAAGACCCACCTGCAGGGTCCAGTCATCGGTGAGATAAAACTGGTTGTGAGTGAATAGCCCCCAGCGCTTGGCCGTTATCGGGAACTCTAATTTGGTACTACCGTACGCACCGAACGGGGCGACGTTGATTGCTGCAGGGATTAGATAGTTCTCCTGACTGTAGAGGATATCTGAATCTTCATAGTAGGCGCCAACCATGTAGTCCCAGGTGTCGCTGCCATCACTGGCTATTCTTAGCTCCTGAGACCAGTCGGTACGGTCGTCCACCGCATCTCGCCGTGCGACATTCTCCGGATTGCTACTTCCCCTTGACTCGTCAGACATATTTAACGAATCGCTCTTGTGGTAGCCCGTTACCGAGGTAATCGTGTGAGATTCCAGTTCCCATTCGACAACTAATGAGCTATTCCAAAATTCCGCATCAGTATTGTCCAACACGCCATTTACACCAACGCGCGCCTCGCGTCGGTCGTAAACATCCAGTGGCTGCAATACACCTTCGGGATCCAGCTTGACGCTGCCAGTAGGGATACCGTCCATTACGCCAAGGTCGTCGAAGTCTCGCTCCAGGTATTGAACAGCCAAATCAACGCTGAGGCTATCAGTCGGCAACCATCTGAGGCTAAAACGACCGGCCGTGGTTTCGTCGTGACTAATGTCGCCGGTCACGTCGTTCTCAATTTCATCGAGGTCACTCTCGTTATACACCCCGGCCACCCGCACAGCCAATTTACCGGGGATCAGTGGAAAGCTGGCAGCCAGCTGAGTATTCACGCCGTCATTGTCAGTAAATGTTCCGCGAACCTCACCTTCAATTTCATCAATGTTCGGCTTTGCGGTATGAATGTTAATGGCACCCGCAGGCGATGTACGCCCCGCCAGCGTGCCCTGTGGACCCCGCAGCACCTCCATACGCGCAATATCGAACATCTGCTGGTAGATCGCGTTGGAATCTACAACCGCCTCATTCCAATAGGTCGTAACGGCGGCTTCAGCTGCGGACACCGGCGTGTGAGAAATACCCCGCAGGCTCATGCGTCCGCTGCGGCCCGACAGGCTGTCGATCTGCAGACCGGCAGTAAGAGCCTCCAGGTCATGGAACATAAGGGCGTTGAAATCCCTCAGAACATCTCCATCGATCACGTTCACCGTGGATGGAATATCCTGTACTGATTCCGAGCGCTTCTGGGCCGTAACAATGATTTCTTCCAACTCAACCCCCTGGGCAGAGGTAGCGGTGCCATAGAACGCCAGAACCAGCGCGGATGCCAGCGGCGCCATTTTGCGATGGTGATTCATTCTAATCTCTCCGTTCAAATTATGAATTATTTTGATTGATTCGGAATACGAGAACCCAAGCTTAATCATGGAACCCTGACTATTGGGAATCATATTCGGCCATTGTAGGCACTTCGCCTTGCGGATTTTTAGGCGGCGCATTGCACAGGCGACAGGATTTGCGCCATGCCTGAGGTTGGACAGAGAAAACCAATACTGGCCGAAGAAGCTTCCTTGGTCTTTATCGCTCCGAGGTATTGTGTCGAATCACAGAGCGATAGAAAAAGAAGTGAAAAATCATGCAAGAGCACCTGAAGTTCTATATCGATAGTGAATGGATCGATCCAGCAACCCCTGCCACTCTCGATGTGATTAATCCCACAACCGAAGAGCCATTTGCGACTATAAGCATGGGGAGTGCCGCTGATGTAAATAAAGCGGTTGCGGCAGCAAGAACAGCATTTGCAAGCTTTTCAAGGACCACCGTCCAGGAACGCATAGAGATGCTGGGTGCCATTCTCAACGAATACACCAAGCGTTACGATGAAATAGCTGCGGCAATTTCTACTGAATTGGGCGCGCCAATCTGGCTGTCTCAAGAGGCTCAGGCTGCACTAGGTCAGGCGCACTTCGCAACTGCCCTCGAAATTCTGAAAACGTATGCCTGGGAAGAAAAGAAAGGGACCCATCTGCTGCGCAAAGAGCCTATCGGTGTCTGTGGCCTGATCACGCCATGGAACTGGCCGATTAACCAGATTTCATGCAAGGTGGCGCCGGCTTTGGCCGCGGGGTGCACTATGATATTGAAGCCCAGTGAAGTCGCACCGATCAATGCAATATTGCTTGCAGAGGTTCTTGATGCCGCCAGTGTCCCTAAAGGTGTATTCAACCTGGTTAACGGTGACGGCCCTGGTGTTGGTGAAGCCATGTCTTCCCACGAAGACATTGACATGATGTCGTTCACTGGCTCTACCCGCGCAGGCATTCTCGTGGCAAAATCTGCAGCTGATACCGTTAAGCGTGTTGCCCAGGAACTGGGTGGCAAGTCCGCCAATATTGTGCTTGAAGACGCAGATCTTCAAACAGCTGTTGCCAGTGGTGTTTCTCATCTCATGACCAACTCTGGTCAATCCTGCAACGCGCCATCTCGGATGCTTGTACCCAAGGCCAAACACGATGAAGCACTCCAAATTGCTAAAGCTGCGGCGGAAAGCGTGAAACCTGGCAACCCATTCACCGAAGGCACAGTCATTGGTCCTGTTGTTAATGAAATTCAGTTCGACAAAATTCAGGGTATGATTCAGAAGGGTATCGACGAAGGTGCAACGCTAGTTGCCGGTGGTACTGGCCGACCTGATGGCCTGAATGTCGGTTACTTTGTAAAGCCGACAGTTTTTGGCGATGTAAACAACGACATGGCCATCGCAAGAGAAGAAATTTTTGGACCAGTTCTTTCAATTCTGCCCTATGAAACTGAAGCAGAGGCGATTGAAATCGCGAACGATACCCCTTACGGCCTCTCTGGCTATGTTCAGTCCGGTAGCGTAGATCACGCGGTCGAAGTGGCAAGGCAGATTCGAACAGGTAATGTTCACATTAACGGATCGGGGCCAGACTTTGGCGCACCTTTTGGAGGCTACAAGCAGTCTGGTAATGGCCGTGAATGGGGCGAGCCTGGTTTCGAGGAATTTCTGGAAACTAAAGCGATAATTCTAACGGATGCATAAATTCTACGGGTGCGTCTACAGGCCCCTCACCTGCGCGGCATCAATCTTGAAATCTACATCTATACACATAGAAAACTCAGAGCATTGCGCAATTCAACAATCATGTTGCGCACATTCCCAATAGAAAAGCGTGGTAACACGCTAGACTAAATCCATAGCGTAAATTTTCAATCGGACAAGGAGGGGAAAATGGAAGTGCAGCCTATGACGCCATCATTTGGGGCAGATATCAGGAACTACGATCTCGCAGCAGCATGCGAAGAAGGGTTTAAGGAGATCTATCAACTTTGGTTGCAGTATGGGGTTCTACGTTTTCGCGATCAGGTGTTAAGCGATGATCAACTTCAGGCATTCAGTGCAATGTTTGGACAGTTGGATACGATTCCGTACTTCGACAAAATGGGCGTCACAGAAGAAGAATTCAAGCGCCAGGGTGGAGGAAGTATATACATCCTTCAACTCTCTAATATTAAAAAAGATGGTAAGCCCATCGGCGGATTGGGCGACGGAGAGGCCGTATGGCATGCCGATATGACCTCCCAGGAAAAACAGGGAATTGGTATGATTCTGTATGGTGAAATCATTCCTTCAACGGGCGGCGATACCCAGTTCGCTGATCAATACGCGGCCTACGACAGCTTGCCGGTGGAATTACAAAACCGTATAGCAAACTTTTCAATAAAACATGATGCCACTCATACCAGTGATGGAGAACTACGCCAGGGTTTTGAGGATTTCGCATCGGATGATCCCAGGGAAACCCCGGGGAAATTGCATCCCATCATCTACACACACCCCGAAACAGGGAAAAAGGCACTCTATCTTGGTCGCAGGGCATGGGCCTATGTTGATGGCCTGTCTTTGCCCGACAGTGAGGCGCTACTGGACGAGCTCTGGTCTTATGCCGTCGATGACGAACATGTCATTACGCACCAGTGGCGAGTGGGTGATGTGATCGCCTGGGATAATCGCTCGACCCTCCATAGGAGAGATGGCTTTAAGGAACCTCGCTTGCTGAAGCGATGCCAGTTGGTGGATAGCTAACAGACTTTAACTGAAGCCGGTTTATAGTGATTTACAGCGGGCCGCCTACTTTTTCGATATATTCCTTTGGGGAATAGCCTGTTCTGCTTTTGAAAAAATGGCAGAAGCCTGGGGAGTCAGAAAAATTAAGGCGCTCAGCGATCTCAACAACGGTTAGCTCGGATTGTAATAGATATTGTCTAGCCAGTTCGAACCGTGATGAGTCGTAAAGCGCCTGATAGCTTGTATTGTTTTTCCTTAAACGGTATTGCAGTGTTCGTCGATTTATATCTAATTCATCGGCAACCTTGTCCAGTGTGCACGGGCCGGAATTGATCAACTTTACAATGGTTCGATTTACTTTACGTATAGCCGGGATGCCTGACTCTATAATTCCACTTTTATCTTCGGCGTCAGAGTAGCCTGTATTCGAAGCGGCACTTAATCGATGATTATACTCCTCGTTGCTCAGCCGAATGGCATTGATATCTTGATTAAAATACAAATTGGCACCGAAGACCTTTTCCAGCGCTAACCGTTTACCTGGATCGGCATGACGAAATTGGGTGTGAGTGGGACGCCAATCATTGCCCAGTACCTGCTGCAGAATATAACAGCAGTGGCACATTAAATGTTCAGTCGCTTGAATCAGGCTGTGGTGCAGTACTTTTCCTTCCGTGGTTACCCTTCGCACTTCAAAGCAAAGCGTGATACCAGTATCGTCCTTGACGACACTTGATGATAACTGCCGGGATGACAGGTCGAGATTTTTCGAGAGGTAGTTTACGACCTCGCCAACAGCATTTGCATTAATTTTGATAGCGGACTGCAAGAGAGGATGCAGGCTTTCTACGCCTTGCATCCGGGCAAGCTTAACGCCAAAAAAACGTTCTTCACAGACCGCTGCCGCCTCTTCCAGCAGATTATTAAAGCTTCGAGTAGAAACCATAAGATCTGTTCGATAAAGTGCCGTTGCATCCATATCAGCACGTGAAGCAATGCTGTCAGCGCAATAGCCATATTGCTCTGTGAGCTCTGCAACGCCTTTTAACGCAGCACTGGAGAGCATAGGCTTCATGCGTCTTGAGTTTTCTGTTTCACCAGGGCACGGGCGCAGAGCCAGAAGTGCAATGATCCCCAAAAACCCACGAGCGCAAAGTAGGCCAGCGCCACGCTTAGAGCATCTTCCCCATAGTGAGGGGTGAGCAAGTCACTCAGCAACCCCACCAGCAGTGGCCCCAGGCCCAGCCCGATGAGGTTGAGGCACAACATCTTAATTGCCGAGGAAACAGCGCGCATATGCACCGGCGACAGGGTTTGAATCATGGCAATGGTTGGGCCGATAACATAATTAGCGGCGAAGCCCGGTATAATAAACAACAGCATTGCCGTGGTCAGATTATCGGCCAGTAAGCCCATGATAAAAAATGGGATGGTGACGAATGGAACAAGGGCAAGCATTCGCATACCGTGTTCGAAACCACGGATGGAAAGACGATCAAACAACTTACCAGCGACCAACGCGCCGATCGCCCCCAAGATGCCAAACACGCCCGCCATCACCATACCTGTTTGGGATTGGCTGAGGTCGTGTGCTCTGATGAAGAAGGTCGGTAACCACTGGGTGAAGCCATAGCCCGCCAGCCCCGCGACTACCGAGCCTGCCATCAGGTGTCGCATAGCGGGGTTGGCCCACATGGTGGCCGCAGTCGTAAGTATAGGGGGCGGAGGCGGAGGCGTTTCCGTTTCATAAGTACCCCTGGCAGGCTCTCGCAGTGATCTGGCTATAACGACTGCCAGCAATAAACCGGGAACCCCCACAGATACCATTGCAATGCGCCAGCTATAGGCTTCGGCAATAAAACCACCGCCAACAAAACCCAGCATCATGCCGAGACTGCCCCCCAGCATCAAGATGGCCATGGCGAATGCCCGACGCTGGGGCGGGAAGTAGTCCGCAATAATCGAGTGGCTGGCAGGGTTCACCCCTGCCTCACCTATTCCCACCCCAATTCGAAACAGCAACAGGGTTATAAAACCGGCGGCCATACCGCTGAAGGCGGTCATCAAGGAGAAGATCACAAGGCTGACAATAATGATGCGCTTGCGACTGTATTGATCTGACAACCGAGCAATAGGCAGGCCCATGGTGGCATAAAACAGGGCGAATGAAATTCCGCCCAACAATCCCAGCTGGGTATCGCTTAAGCCAAGCTCTGCTTTTATATCAGGAAACAGGATTGAAAGAATCATCCGGTCGCACATCGACAGGGTATAGGCCAGCATGAGCAGGGTCAGGGCGGTGCGGTGACCCGCCAGGGGCTGACTGGCTGTCGAGGTAACAGGGTCTATAACAGTGCCGGATACCCCTGCACTGCCTGCCAGATTATTCATAGTCGTTCCTATTTATCTTGTAGTAATAAGTCTTATTCACAGAGCCCTTACAATGACCACGATGCCCATTGAGAACAGGACCAGCACGGCCACTCGCCGATAAAAGGCGCCCGAGTACCTCACAAACAGTGCATTGCCAAGGCGGTCGCCGACGAAAAGCGCCGGCAGGGCCAAAGCGACGTACCAGAGCGTAGCCGGCACAAACAGGTCGGCGACGGCGTAGGAAACCAGTGCCAGCAAGGACGAAGCGGTGAAGAAAAGCATCAGCAGCGCTCTGCTTCGCGCCGGATCAAACTCGGTCAGTAATGCATAGACGATCATTGGTGGCCCGGGTATCGCCAGTGCGCCATTCATCAGGCCGGAAACCAGTCCAGCGCAACCAGTGAGTGCCGGGCTGTCGACAGGCGTGACTGGCCGCGACAGGGTAATGCCCAAACACGCCAGCAGCACCGCAATCCCCGCCCAGAACTGGAAGTTGCCACCGGACATTCCAGTCAGCAAGAAAGCACCGAACGCGGTACCCACCCATGCCAGCAAGATAAGCGGCAGAATCTCACGAACGCTGGGGACGCCCCACCAGATACGCACTGAAACAAGGCCAAGAACGAGCGACAATGAGGCCGCTAACACCACCACCTCGGCAGGCGGCAGAAAAACCGCGAACACGGGCACCACCGCCAGGGCAAAGCCGAAGCCGGTAAAGGACCGCAGTACCGATGCGAAAACCACGCCCGCCCATATCAGCAGGATTTGTGACATGTCGAATGGGATGCCCACTGTGATCAGTTCGACATTGCCACTGGCCCGCCCCGTCCACGACTCTCCTGGGCGAGCCAACTCGGCCAGGTGATCAGGACCGACTGGTCTGCACAGTGCAAAGGAGTCCCAACCGCAAGCGCATTGCGCCATGCCTCGAGCTCAACGAGTGCCAGGGCAAATAAGCCGTGATGGCCGATTGCCTTGCCTATCTCAACGTCGCCCGCCGATACCGGCAAGCCCCCCGCCATGGTCGGAAAGGAAAAGCTGTTGGGTTCAATGCGCATGGGCAGAAGCCGCCGGTTCAGGCTCTCCTCCGGTGAGGACATGGCTGCCTGCAATTCCTGGGGGAGCCGGTTTCTTTCCAGCAATTTAAGGTCCAGCAGGTTCATGGCATGCAAGCCGGCTTCCAGCGGAGACACCGGCACATCCTGTACCAGGGTGGCGCTGGGCAGAAAACCCAGCTTGAGGGCATGAGTCGCCCACTTAATCTCACTGCCCCACTGGCTGCTACTGATCGCATTGGCGGGGCGTAACACGCGCGCCCCCATATGCCAGCGTGGGTCGACATACTTGATGAACACACTGCCGTCGTCGAAGGTAGTCTGATCCGGCAACTGGGCAAACACACGCCATTCAAGGCTGACGTCCCGGGCAGTTACATCCAGGGCCTCGCAATGGGGTGAGAGCAACTCAAGCAGCTTGGGGATGAGTGACTTATCACACTCGATCAGCAGATCCTCCAGGTGACTCACGACAAAACAATCGATCATCAGGAAGCCATCGTCATCGAGCACGTGCGCGAGCACGGGCTTTTTCGCAACCTTATCCAGGGAAATGGTTATCAGGGGCTGGAGCGCCTCTGCGCCCCGCTTTCCCTGCAGGCGTATCACCCCGCGGGACTCCAGCAGGAAAGCCTGGTCCTCCAGCAAAGATTGTTGCTGCGCGGCAAACTGCATCATGTCACTCCTCCCAGCCTGCCGTATCGAATCGCGCAAAGTCCGCCAGCGATTGTTGAAAGGCATCGGTGGCAATGATCGGACCGCCCGTTGTCTCGGAGTGGCCTGTCGCATAACTACAGACTTTTTGGCACAGACCACAGTTGTCGAACTTCTCGCGGTAAAATTTGCAGCGCATGGCGTCAATCTGGTAGCGAGTACCGGGAACCGGTGAGGAGATAGCGTCGACGGGGCAGATCTTTACGCAGTCAAGACAGTGGGTGCAGTCATCCACTGGATCCATACGACGCGTGGTCTTCAGTGGCGCTTCGGTCAGCATACAGGCGAGGCGGGTTCGGGTACCAAACTCCGGCGTGATAAGCAGACTGTGTGTGCCTATGGTACCCATGCCTGCAGCCTCCGCTACGTGCGCAAAGGAAAGTGAAGCCTTGATTTCGCCGGGCCGCAACGGCAGCCCACGACTGGGGAGCGCAATACTGCGGTAGCCGAGTTTGCGTAGGGTTTTTACCAGCTTCGAATTTGCCTGGTCGATCTCAATCGTCAGTTGATTGACATGCGGCGCCAGCAGATCCCCGGTCTTTACCGCGCCTGAATATTTCGCCGGATGCTTGATGAGGTTCATCGTCTCGGAGGCATACTCCATACCCAGAACAACACAGGCCCTGGCCGAGGGTAGAAAGGCCTTCACCCCATAGAGGAGATCTGGATGCGAATGCTCATCTACGGCCAGTACGCCGATCAAGTCGGCATCAATATCTTTGCGGGTTTGCGCGAGCCAGTTGTTATCAAATTGGTCATCGAGTTGGCCCTTCTGGCGGGCATTCCTTTCCGCAGATTTAATGACACTGGGTTGATTCATAGATCACCTCACTTGTTGTATCCAAGTGCGTCCTTTACATCAATTCGGCAGGCGTTAAACGCGTCATAATCCAGACCCGACCCGATGCCCGCACCCGTAGGCAGGATGGCATCGCCATCCACGATCTGCATGGGCTGCTGCAGGATATCCGATACCAGTTTGTCTGGCCCCGTAAACTCGCCTGCGGGCTGAACCAACGGGTTGGAACACGCCAGATTCAGCTCGTGTAGGGAGGCCGCGCTGGTCTGCAGGCCGTTACCCAGTTCAACGCCAATCCCCGCGCTGGTGCACACAGTGATGATGTCCCGGCACTTCTGGTATCCGCCGTTCTTTGCCATCTTCAATTTTACGATATCTGCAGCACCTGCCTGCACAACCGCAATGGCATCGCGCAGGCTATGCACCGATTCGTCGGCCATCAGTGGGATGTCGATGGCCTCGCGTACACGCGCCATGCCCTCAATGCAATCTGCAGAAAGCGGTTGCTCAAAGTGGTCCAGGTCGAAGGGTTCCAGCGCGCGCGCCAGCTTGATGGCGGCCTGAACATCGGTACCAAATACACCATTAGCGTCGGTTCTTATCACAACATCCGGCCCCACTTCCTCCCGCACGAGCCGCACACGCTCTACGTCCAGAGCGGTCTTTTTACTCACATCGCCGATTTTCAACTTAATGGTGCCGAAGCCGCGGTCCACAAACTCCCGCGCCGACGCTGCCATACCCTCGGGGGTATCCGTACCGATACCGCCGACCAGGGGAAACCGATCCCGCACCTTGCCACCCAACAGGTCAACCAGTGGGCGGTTAATAGTCTTGGCAGCGGCGTCAAAAAGCGCAGCCTCCATCACCGCTTTAGACCACAGGTTATGCATCCACAGCTCGTCCATCTTCTGTAACAGCTTTGCCGTATCAAAGACACTTTCACCGACCATCGCAGGCCCATAGACCAGCTCAATAAGAAACTGGCAACTACCTGGCGTATCCGGGCCATACCACCCCGGAGTGACAAATACCTCGCTGACACCCTCGACACCATCTTCTGTGCGCACTCGCACGACCAGGCCGTAATAATCCCAGCCACTGAAGTCTTGGCCACCCATGCTGTAGGTCTTCTTCAGTGGTATTTGGACCACATCCGCGTGAACGCTGGCGATCTTCGCAGCGCTCGCCGGATCTTCCACCAATCTCTCAATGCCCGACTGACTCATTACCTCTCCTCTCGCTCTGGATGCGAGGCGACTGCTTTGAGCATCGCTCTTTCCCAATTTTAACTGCGGTGTAGTATAGTGCTCGGCGAAACAGATGTGGAATCATATTCGGCCATATTCGCTTTGGTTGTCCTCTCGTTTGTAACTTGAATCTCACGAAGTTTGTACTCGAAAATATCAATTCAGAGCTACTGGGTGTCTAAGATTACGTTGTTGTAAATCACGCCCGATTTGCATACAAACTAAAAAAGGCGCCCTGCGAACAAGGCGCCAAGCTCTCACTCACAGAGAGTGACCTGAATTCAGCTACCCGGATTCCAGGTAAACTGCGCATACATATTGTATTTCTACGAAATTCCTCGATACTAATGCCGTGCAAATAACAACTATTACCAGTAGAACCCTGGAAGGCGCTGCGGACCTGATTGACAGTTACGGCCAGTGCCCCCACCGCATCGCCCGACGAATAGGGCTCGACCCTGCGGCCCTGTATAGGTCGGATTTGAAAATCCTCGGTCAGCACTGTAACAGCCTGCTGGAAGAGGCATCGCTGGTGTGCGAAGAGCGTTTTTTTGGCGCCAAACTCGCGCAACTGCAGTACAGCAACAAGACCACCTCCTACTGGCAATTTATCCGTAGCGGTCAAACAGTAGGGGATATATTTCAATACCTGGCTGACAACGCTGAACAGCTGTACTCCCGGGGCAATTCGGCGATCCTGATCAAACAGAAGAGCGGAGTTTCCCTTTGTTTCGAAGCTAGGCGACTAGACCCGAGACCACCGCAGCACGATTCAATGCTCCAGTCCTTCGAGCTCGGTATGGCCACGTTGATTTACGAGATGCGGTTACTGTTAAGCGATCAGTGGCGACCCGGCTATGTGCAGTTTCGCCACGAAAGGCCTGGCTCTACATCCACCCTGGAAAAAATCTTTGGTGACAGGCTATATTTCGACCAGGACATTACTGCTTTCTTCCTAAGCGACGATGCTCTTAATTCCCCAATCACAGCACAAGTGACGCCAGAGCGAAATAGACCGAACGTGGCACTTAACTATCAACCGAACTCAAATTCACAGCTTCTTATAAAAACGAACCGACTGATAGTTGAGCTGATCAATGCAGGAAAAAATTGCTCAGTCAACTCGCTTGCTGAAACACTAGGCATGAGCCGTCGTACCCTACAACTGAAGCTTCAGCAAAACCACACCAGCTATCGTGAGCTGTATGACACCGTACGTTTTGACATGGCAAGGCAATACCTGCTCCATTCCAGCCTGCCCCAGTATGCCATCGCAGAGCGCCTCAATTTTACCGATGCTCCGGCTTTCTCAAAGTTTATAAAAGAGCGATCCGGGCTTTCACCGCGCAGTTACAAGCGGGACAGGCTCCTACAGCACGGGACAAGTTAAAAGTCTGTCCGATTATGATTCCTGCATATGCTTTCATAGCGCCATAATAGAGACCTATAAAAATCAGGGGCCCAGCTTTCGAACAAGGGTTCTAACGAGCTGTTAGCGTTCCTTACTCCAATCCGTATGATGATAGTTAAGGCTGTTTGACCAAATAGGGATAAGATCAATGATTTTTCGCACTGCATTTATTGCTGCCATCGCATTAACAGCCGCCTGCGGGGATCAATCAGAATCGGATAGGCGCAAGCAAGCACGAGAGTACTATCAGAACACCAATACGATAATCCCGGTCAATAACAAAATCCTAAGCTTCCCGGCATTGCCTGCGTCCGACGATAGTCGCCCCTTGCCCAACCCCGATCGCAACGCCTACTTTGGCGACCTGCATGTGCATACAACACTCTCCTTTGATGCTTCCGCTTTTGGTACCACCGCGTCACCTGCTGACGCCTACCGCTACGCCCAGGGTGAAGCGATCATGCACCCCGGTGGTTTTGAAGTACAGTTGGCGCAACCACTGGATTTTTACGCAGTTACCGATCACGCATTCCTTCTAGGACTGATTAACGCAGCCGCAGATACCACCACTCCATTTTCGCAATACGAATTAGCCAGGCCCTATCACAACATTAATGACTCGGTTGATGGTGGCCTGTTGGACATGATTAAAAGAAGTAAAGTGTTCAGCAACTTTTTGAGCGATGTGGTGGCCAACCTTAGCGACGGTACCATCGACAATGCAAGCTTCGACAACATCAGGAAATCCGCCTGGGTAACAACCATTGAAGCGGCCGATAAAGCCTACAAGCCCGGAACATTCACCACTTTTGCGGGGTATGAGTTCACATCATTTACCGCAGAACGCGAAAGCCTGCATCGCAACGTGATTTTTCGCGGCAGCGAGCGTTTACCCGCTGTGCCCTTCTCGCGTTTCAACAGCATCAATCCTGAAGGCTTGTGGGACTGGATGGACGCACTGCGTAAGCAAGATATAGAAAGCCTGGCGATACCACACAACAGTAACGGCTCCAACGGCGCAATGTTCGCGTTTACCGATTGGGCCGGCAATGCTATTGATCATGAATACGCCGACCAACGCTCGCGCAATGAGCCACTGGTAGAAATTACCCAGGTCAAGGGCACATCAGAAACCCACCCCTTACTGTCAAAAAACGACGAGTGGGCCAATTTCGAGATTTACCCAATGCTACCAAACACCAAGGTAATCAGTGACCCACCTGGCAGTTATGTGCGTAACGCCTGGCAACGTGGCTTATCCATGGAAGAACGCGATGCCGGAAACCCCTATAAATTCGGCGTAATTGGCTCCAGCGATACCCATACAGGCGCAGCCTCACTGTATGAGGACAACTATTTTGGTAAAGTTGGCTCGCTTGACAGCAGCGCCGAGAAGCGCGGCTCGATACCTGCAAGCTTTCTTTACGGTACGGTGGTCAAACTGGCCGCACCAGATATGGTCAAAGAGGTAGATGATCAAACCTATCTTGAGTTTTCGAACTACAAATACTGGGGGGCATCGGGTATTGCCGGGGTTTGGGCAGAGGAAAATACGCGGGAGGCGATTTATGACGCACTGCGACGTAAAGAAACCTTTGCCACCAGTGGCACGCGTATAAAAGTTCGCTTTTTTGCCAGCTACGAACTCGCCGGTGCCCTGTTAAACGACCCAAACCTCGTTACAATCGCCTACCAAAACGGCACGACGATGGGTGGTACCCTGCAAGCAAGCGGCGAGCGCCAACCCACGTTTTTTACCTGGGCGATCGCCGATCCCAACACTGCCCAATTGCAGCGCGTACAAATCATTAAAGGCTGGCTTGAAAACGGCGAACACCAGGAGCAAGTGTACGACGTGGCCTGCTCAGATGGCTTGAGCGTAGATCCGCAGACCCATCGCTGCCCGGATAACGGTGCAGAGGTAAATCTGGATGACTGCTCGAGGACAAAAAACGTTGGCGCGGGCGAGCTTAACGCCCTGTGGCAAGACCCCAACTTCACTCCAGGGCAGGAAGCTTTTTACTACGTGCGCGTTCTCGAAAACCCCGTCTGCCGGTGGTCCACCTGGGATGCCATACGCGCAGGTGAAACACCGCGCCCAGACCTGGCAGCCACTATTCAGGAGCGCGCGTGGTCGTCGCCTATTTGGTATAGCGCGGCGAGTAATGGCAACAACTTTATAAATTGACATGACCACCAATAGCAGCAATGAATCAGTTAAGACACCTCTGATTCATTGCATGGCACTTCAGGCTTTCAAGCATTCCTCGCTGCCTACTGGTAGCTGGCTCACTCACTCTACCCCGGATACACCGTGATCGGCGCGATGGCAGCCTACGCCCTCTTCCTTTATCAGCCCGGACATGACCTCAAATATGGCCGATTATGATTCCCTAACTTGATCACATAGCACCATAATGAGGCCAACAAAAAAATCAGGGGTTCGGCTTTCGAACAGCTGCTGTCACGGGCTGATAGCGTTCCTTTATCCACTCCTCATAGCGGTACTCAAGGCTATGGGGCAAAAAGAGATAAGATCAATGATTTTCCGCATTACAATGATTGCAGCCATCGTGCTGACGGCCGCCTGCTCCGGCGACCAATCAGATAAGCGCGCAGAGGCGCGAGAATACTATCGGACGACCAATACGATAATCCCCGCGAGTGATGAGATCATAACGTTCCCGGCATTGCCTGAGCCCAGTGACAGTCGCCCCCTCTCCACTCCAAATCGTAACCCCGATCGCAATGCCTACTTTGGCGATCTGCACGTGCATACAACGCTCTCCTTTGACGCCTCTGCTTTTGGTACAACCGCCTCACCGGCCGATGCCTATCGCTACGCCCAGGGCGAGTCAATCAAGCACCCCAGTGGCTTTGATGTACAACTGGCACAACCGCTGGATTTCTACGCGGTGACTGATCATGCGATTCTTCTTGGTCTGATTAACGAAGCGTCAGATACCAGCACATCGGTGTCGCAGTATGACTTTGCAAAGCCCTATCACAACATTAACGAGTCGGTTGATGGCGGCATATTGGATCTGGCGAAAAGAAGTAAAGTGTTTAGCAACTTTGTCAGCGATGTAGTGGCCAGCCTCCTCGACGGCAGTATCGATGACACAGTCATCAACGACGCCCTCACTTCAGGCTGGGTACAAACCGTTGAAGCGGCGAATGATGCTTACAAGCCCGGGACCTTCACCACGTTTGCAGGGTATGAATTCACCTCATCCACGGAGGAACGCGAGGCCCTGCATCGCAACGTGATTTTTCGTGGCAGCGAACGCTTGCCCGCACAGCCTTTCTCGCGCTTTAACAGCATCAACCCTGAAGGCTTGTGGGACTGGATGGACGCGCTGCGTAAACAGAATATAGAAAGCCTGGCGATACCGCACAACAGCAACGGTTCCAACGGCGCGATGTTTGCATTTACCGACTGGGCTGGCAACGCCATTGACCAGGAGTACGCAGACCAACGCTCGCGCAATGAACCGCTGGTAGAAATCACCCAGGTCAAAGGCACATCAGACACGCACCCGCTACTGTCAAAAAATGACGAGTGGGCAAATTTCGAAATTTTCCCTCTGCGCACCTCCACCAGGATACCAAGTGACCCACAAGGCAGTTATGTGCGTAACGCCTGGCAGCGCGGCTTGTCTTTAGAAGAAAGGGATGGCGCAAACCCCTACAAATTTGGCGTAATCGGTTCCAGTGATACGCATACAGGTGCGGCCTCGCTGCAAGAAGACAACTACTTCGGCAAAATTGGCTCGTTTGACAGTACCCCGGAAAAACGCGGCTCTGTACCGGCGAGCTTTCTTTACGGCACCTTGGTCAAACTGGCCGCAGGTGAGATGGTCGAAGAGGTAGACGGAGAAAACTACCTTGATTTTTCGGGCTACAAGTACTGGGGCGCATCTGGAATAGCCGGGGTATGGGCAGAAGAAAATACCCGTGAAGCCATTTATGACGCGCTGCGCCGCAAGGAAACCTTTGCCACCAGTGGTACGCGAATAAAAGTGCGATTTTTTGCCGGTTACGACCTCGCCGATGCACAGTTGGACAGCCCTGACATAGTTAGCACCGCTTACCAAAACGGCGCCACAATGGGTGGCGCCTTGCAAGCAAGTGATGATCGCCAACCCACGTTTATGACCTGGGCCGTGGCCGACCCAAACACCGCCAAATTGCAGCGCGTACAAATCATCAAAGGCTGGCTCCAAAACGGTGAACACCAGGAGCAAGTGTACGACGTGGCCTGCTCAGACGGCTTGAGCGTAGACCCACAGACTCATCGCTGCCCGGATAACGGCGCGCGGGTAAACCTGGATGATTGCTCTACCACTGCTGATGTTGGATCGACCGAATTAAAAGCCCTGTGGCAAGACCCCAACTTCACTCCGGGGCAAGAAGCGTTCTACTACGTACGCGTGCTCGAAAACCCGGTTTGCCGCTGGTCCACCTGGGACGCAATACGCGCCGGTGTTACACCCCGCTCAGACTTGCCAGCCACCATTGCGGAACGCGCATGGTCGTCGCCTATCTGGTACAGCGCGCAGGGCAAAAACAACAACTTTGTAGATTGAGATTACTGTCACCATGACTAAAGAGTATGAATCGGTCGATGTGCTGATTATAGGCGCCGGCCTGGCGGGTATCGGCGGTGCTTGTCAGTTGCGTCGCAATTGCCCGAACCACAGTTTTATGATTTTAGAATCACGCGAAACCAGCGGTGGCACCTGGGATTTATTCCGCTACCCCGGTTTTCGTTCCGACAGCGATATGTACACTTACAGCTATGGTTTCAAACCCTGGAAAGACAAATCGACCATCGCCGACGGCCACAAAATCCTCAGTTATATTCGTGAGGCAGCTGCAGAATATGACGTAGAGCAACACATTCGCTATCAACACAAGGTGGTAGCCGCCAATTGGTCCTCAGCTGACAAACGCTGGCTAGTGACAGCCGAGCGGAGCGGCTCTGGTGATGGCGGTGGCACTGTCGAGCAAGTAACAATTAGCTGCAAGTTTCTGTTTAATTGCAGCGGTTACTACGACTACGAGCAAGGTTATACACCGGATTTCGCCGGCATCGACGACTTTAAGGGCGAGGTTTTTCACTCGCAGCATTGGCCTGAAGACCTGGATTACAAGGGCAAGCGAGTTGTGGTGATAGGCAGTGGCGCCACCGCGGTGACGCTGGTGCCCGCAATGGCCAAAGACACGAGCAGTCTGGTGATGCTGCAGCGGACACCAACCTATATCGCCAGCCTGCCCGCTGAAGACCCAACAGCCATAAAACTGCGCAAGTTCTTACCGAATAGTTGGGCTTTCCGCCTGACCCGCTGGAAAAAGGTGTTGTTTCAGATTTTTACCTACCAGCTATCTCGCCGGAATCCGCAGAAGCTTAAAAAACTCCTGCTTGGCGGGGTGAAACAAGCACTGGGGCCGGATTACGATGTCGACACGCATTTTACGCCTCCCTATAACCCCTGGGACCAGCGCCTGTGCGCGGTACCCGATGGCGATCTGTTTGCTGAAATCCGCGCGGGGCGCGCCGAGGTGGTGACCGATCACATTGATACTTTCAACGGCGAAGGCATCCAACTCAAGTCCGACAAGCAACTCGATGCTGATATTGTGATCCTGGCGACGGGTTTAAACCTGAAGTTTGCTGGCGGGGTTAAGCACAGCGTTGATGGCAAGAAACTCGATATAACGGAGCACTTTATCTACCGCGGCATGATGTTCTCTGGCATGCCCAATTTGGCATTCACTGTGGGCTATACCAATTCTTCCTGGACACTCAAGACTGAGTTGACTGGTAAATACGTCTGCCGATTACTTAAAAAAATGGACCGAGGCAACTATTCAACAGTGACTCCGACCATGAAAGGGGAAATTGATGAAGTGCCCCTGCTGGATTTCGACGCGGGTTATGTGCTGCGCGCACGGCAGATGATGCCTAAAAATGGCAATCGCCTACCCTGGAAGAACTACCAGAATTACATCAGAGACTTCATCGGTTTGCGTCTTGGCCGCCTGAATGATGACGAACTAGAGTTCCGCTAATGGCGTGCTTTGTTTAGCCACTAACACGTTCCTGGACACAACTGACTGAGCTTCAAAGGAGTTTAAGAGATGAAGAAAACGCTAATAGTACTTCTCGCCCTACTGGTTATTGTCGGCATCGGACGCGCATTACTCAAAGTACCCGCAGTGCAAGACATCGCACTCGAGCGCGGCACGGCAGCTATTGCCAAACGCGGCGCCGTGCCCCTGCCGGAATCAGAAAGCCTGAGGGTCTATGTCTGTGGTAGTGCGTCGCCACTGGGTATGGGTCAGGCGCAGTCCTGTATAGCGGTTATAACCCCGGAGCACTTCTACCTGATCGACTCCGGAGCCGGTTCTACCGACAATATTAGTCGCCTGGGCTTGCCAACGAGTCAACTGGACGGTCTATTGCTAACGCACTTTCACTCGGACCACATCGCAGAAATTTATGAAGTTAACCTCAATTCCTGGGTACAGGGCCGACCACAGCCTTTGACGATTTATGGCCCGCAGGGTGTAGATGAGGTGGTAAATGGCGTGAACGCCAGTTACCGGCAGGATCGAATTTATCGCACGGGTCACCATGGCGCAGATTTGCTACCACCAGCGCTTGGTGTATTGCAGCACAAAACGATTGCGCCTGGCGTTATTTTTGAAGACGGAGACCTCAAGATAACCGCCTATGTTGCTGAGCATCCACCCATTCATCCTGCCGTAGGCTATCGCTTTGACTACCGCGGCCGTAGCGTTGTCATCTCAGGCGACAGCAACGTAACTGGCGAGACGCTGAAGATAGTCGATGGGGCTGATCTATTGCTGCACGACGCACTATCACTACCGACAGTTTCAGCGCTGTCTAAGGCTCTGGCTGCTGCAAACCAGCCACGACAATCCAAGATAGTTGCCGATGTGATGGACTACCACGCGTCAGCGGAGTCACTGATCGAACTCGGCAAAAAATCGAATGTAGATATGGTGGCCTTCTATCATCTGGTGCCGGTGCCGCCAAATCCTTTACTGGAGGATGTCTTCTTACGCGGAGCACCGGAGAACTTCCTTCTTACAGAGGACCTCATGTGGTTTGAGCTGCCCATAGACAGTGACGACATTGTTGTGAATGGCCCATGACCCGCGCGAACAGGGGGGACAGGGACAGGGGGGACAGAATTAATTCTGTCCCCAATAACGCTGTCCCCAATAACGCTATTCGACTGGTAGGTGGTACTGGATCGCCCTACACACAAAAGATGGTCGCCCTACTGCGCTACCGGCGGCTGCCCTATGCTGTTACCTGGGGCATTCCCGCAGAGGTCTGTGAGGCAATGGGCGTGGAGCAACCCAGGCCCATCTTCGAACCTACCTTCTTTTTTAAAGAAGCGGGAGATACACAGGCCGTGTGCGACTCCACACCGATTATCCGGCACCTGGAGGATACCTACACAGGTCGCTCGGTACTGCCTGGTGACCCCGCTCTGGCTTTTATCGATTACCTGCTCGAAGACTTTGCGGACGAGTGGTGTACCAAGTACATGTTCCATTATCGCTGGCACGCGAAGTTGGACGCGAGCAATGCCGGCACCCTGTTACCGCTGAGCATGGACGTCAGCATGCCAGAGGACGCCCATACAGAGTTCAAACACTGGGTCGAGGACCGCCAGATCAGCCGCCTTTATGTGGTGGGTTCCAATGACACCACCACAGCGGTGATCGACGCCAGCTACCGGCGCTTTCTTGCCGCCATGGAAAATCATCTGGGCAATCAAAAGTACATGCTGGGCAACCGCCCCGCTGCCGGCGACTTCGGCCTCTACGGCCAGTTGAGCCAATTGGTGGGGTTCGATCCCACGCCCAGGGCGATTGCCCATGACGTGTCTCCCCGCACAGTCGCCTGGGTCGATCTAATGTGCGACGCCAGTGGGCTTGAGCCAACGGAACGCGATTGGGTTAGCCTGGCGGATCAACCCGAAAGCTTGCGTGGCCTGCTGCAAGAAATCGGTCGTATGTACGCCCCGGCTCAACTGGCCAACGCCCGCGCCGTTCAAGCGGGCGACAAGACCTGGGATACCGAGATAGATGGCGCCCCCTGGACCCAGCAGACCTTCCCCTACCAGGCAAAGTGCCTGCGATGGACCAATGAACGTTATCGGGCGCTCAGCGAGGCGGAGCGTGCCAGTGTTGACACTCTACTTGAAGGTACGGGCGTTGAGGCGATGCTGTCTTCAAACTGCATCACTCGGGGACAGAGTTAATTCTGTCCCCTATAACGTAGTTCGCCAGTGTCCTCTGAGCGTATCCATGGAACCTACAACTCTTTGCTTTTCCGCCCGGCCACAAGTTCCTGAAGGTCAGCATCGATACGGCCTTGCCAGCCCGGCCCAGTTTCTTTGTAGGCGTCTAAAACATCTGAACTGAGGCGAATAGATATGGCGACCTTGGTTGGCGCCTTTTGCTTGCCACGGCTGCGGCGGTAGGCTTCCACTATTTCGGGATGAACCTCTGATACCGGACGCATTTTCTTGAAGTGCTCTTCGGTTAATTCAAAAGTGTCGGGGTCTGCTGCAATACCTGTATTGATCGCTGCATCCTCTTCGGGAGTAGGATAAATTAATTTAGTCTTCTTGCTGGGCACGATGATGACTCCTGGCTTCCCGGTTATTCGCTTTTCGTAAACTCAAAACACGGATTCTGCCGCCTCGCCATGTATACACCAGCACATGCAACCTATCTCTGATAGTGGAAGTCGCCATCCAGCGTATCTCTTTGTATTCTCTTCGGGAATCAACTATCACGATCGCCGATTCCCAGATGAAGTATTTTACAGCCTCGAAGCCAATACCATGTTTGGCAAAATTCAACGCGGCTTTCGCTTCATCCCATTCGTATTTCATTCCATTGTATGCTCGATGCAATCCATTGCAAATCTAATTTGTATATACAATTAGTTTATTTCTGATACTGTTCAACCCAACTCTAAAGTGAACAGCCGAACCAGGGGAGTAACTGGCCGTATTGAGCCGATAAAGACCAACAAGGATGGCCATAAAAATAAAAAAGGGAAAAAAGGGGACGGAGGGACTAAATTTTAATCCCTCCTTCCTCTTTTCTCCCAGTGTCAACCCTCTTCATCAGAGCACTTGATCTCAGTCAATCCCTGCCCCGTTATTGCCAGCATGACCGGATATGATTCCATGTCTTTTCGAGCTAGCCCTACTATCAAACACAGTAAATATTTGAATGTACTGCCATAAAGGATATCCATTATGAGTTTCGTTAAAACCTTCGAAGAAATTTTGAGCAATTCCGCCGCCAGTGGTGATTTCTATGATGCGGAGATGCTGACGCTTGTCTGGGAAACTACGCCTGAAGCCATCGAGAGGTTGCTGCCTCCGCCATTGAAACCGGCAGAAAAGCCCTTGGTGCTTGCTTTCGTCGCTGATTATCCATCAACCAATTTCAGTCTTCCGTACAAGGAATCCGCTCTTTTGGTAAGGGCAAGTTTCGAAGGTAAGGAGGGGTTTTACTGCCTGGCCATGCCTGTAACTAATGATATGGCAATGGCCGGTGGTCGAGAAATTTGGGGCTATCCCAAGAAGCTGGCGAATATTGCATTGCAACGTGAAGGCGACACGGTAGAGGGTTGGACAGAGCGGCATGGCATCCAATTCATGAAGGTCAAGGCAAACCTGACGGGGAACATCAATGATAACTCGGCAATGGATGAACTACTGAGTCTAGGTGTGAACCCTGAAGGGCAATACTCCGATATTGCTTTTAATTTTAAACATTCGCCCTCCCCTGTCGCTACTGAAGCATTTGACTACCCGCCCCGATTAATCCAGGGAGAGACAGTCTTCAAACCGAAGACGTTTACTTTCGCAGAGGTGGAAATCGAACTGACCCCATCCGAGTTCGACCCCTGGCATGAAGTGCCAGTGGAGCGGATGCTGGGCGGTTTCTATTCTGTAGGTGATAACAGCATGTTAAACGACGGCAAGGTACTGGCGGAAGTCGATCCCATTGAATTTGCGCCCTATGCATTTCTGAAATGGGAATGGGGTAAAGGTAACTCCTGAATTAGATACCCAAGGACATCAGAAGAGAGAATTCATACATGCGCGATATTGATTTAGGTTTAACGGAAGAGCAAAGCTTCCTCAGAGATATGGTTAGAAAGTTCGGGGCGGAAGTCGTGCGACCCGCAGGTCTCAAACTAGATAAGTTGGCCGACCCGGAAGACACAATCGCCAAGGACTCTGTATTGTGGGACGTCATTCGGCAGTCCCGCGAGCTCGGTCTTCACCTGGGCGAGTTGCCGCAGTCCCTGGGTGGGACTATGGAAGACATGGACGCCATGTCGAAAATTATCCTGGAGGAAGAGATGGGTTATGCCGATGGGGGCTTAGCCATTAGCATGGGCGTAGCCAGTCTGCCGTTTTCCATGGCTGCGATGTTTCCCAGCCCGAAGTTCCAGGAACTTGCTCGTGCCTATGCCGAGGACATGAAAGGAGAACTCATAGGATGTTGGGCCATCTCTGAGCCGGATCATGGTTCTGACTATATGACCGATGTCGCCGATCCGACAGTCAGCCCTCAGGTTAAAGCTGTGCTGAAAGGGGACGAGTACATTGTCAACGGCCAAAAGGCCGCCTGGGTCAGCAATGGCACCATAGCCAGCCACGCGGTAGTCCATGTTGGGCTGGATCCTTCCAAGGGAATGAAGGGGCAGGGCCTGGCTATTATCCCCCTGGACCTTCCCGGGATCTCCCGCGGTAAGCCTCTGGATAAAATCGGGCAGCGCCCCCTGAACCAGGGCGAGATTTTTTTCGAAGATGCCAGGATTCCCAAGGAGTACATGGTGTTTACTCCTGATATGGGCATCATTGAGGGTAGCCGTGAAATAAAAATCTCTCAGGTGAACGGCTCGATGGCGCTGGTATTTGCCGGTCTTGCCAAGGCTGCTTACGATGAGGCCTTCAACTATGCGTCGGAGCGCATTCAGGGTGGCGTGCCTATCAACGAGCACCAGAACATCCAACTCAAACTATTCAGGATGTTCAGCCAGGTAGAGGCTGCCCGCGCGGCCGCCCGCAGGATGGCTCTGTTCAATTATGGCAGCCCCACGCCCTCAGGCGCACACGCCGTGGCCTGCAAGTGTCTCTCTACGGAAACCGCCTTTGCGGTTGCCAGCGAGGCGATCCAGATCCACGGCGGCAACGGTCTGACCCGGGAATACCCGGTAGAGAAGATGCTTCGTGACGCAAGAGCCTCCATGATTGAGGACGGGGTCAATGAAACCATGATGTTGGGCGCTTTCAACTGGCTCAAATGACCCAGTTAGTAATCAGAAAGTTAAACCCTGATTGCCTGCCAAAATAGAACCAACGCAGTGTTGATGTTTTTAAGCCAAGCCAATCATTGAATATTTTTACTCTAATCCTACGTCTGAGAAGCTCAATTAGAGTCATGTTTTATTATCGCTTTATATTTGTGGTAGGAGAGAACACAGGCTTGGTGGAACCGCGAAGCAGGCCTTGAATATGTCAGACATACGGGCGGGCCTACCCGTTGTTAGATTTGTACAAACATAGTCACTACCACCAGTGTCCCAACGTTTACTCAAATAAAATCAATTGGTTAGGAGATTTCGTTTGTCCCAGAGTGTAGTCGACCACTGACAGAGCTTTGTTTAGTGGTGCCCTAACGCAATTCGCGCCGTAAAATTTTGCCCACATTGGATTTAGGCAACTCTTCGCGAAACTCGATGAATCTTGGAACCTTGTATGCAGTGAGATTCTGACGGCAAACCTCTCTAAGTTCCGCTTCTGCCAAATCGCGGTTGCGACATACCACAAAGGCTTTTACCGCCTCGCCTGAGCGTTCATCCTTCACGCCCACGACAGCGCACTCAAGTACATCGGGATGACTGCATATAACGTTCTCGATTTCGTTGGGATACACATTGAATCCTGACACGAGAATCATGTCTTTGATGCGGTCAACGATTTTATAGAAGCCGTCATCAAGTTTTATGGCGACGTCGCCGGTCTTGAAAAAGCCTTCGGCGTCGATAGCTTCATCTGTCGCCTCTGGTCGCTCCCAGTATCCCATCATGACCTGTGGCCCGCGCACCCAAAGCTCACCCTCTTCGCCGCCTGTAACCTCTTTGCCTGAGCCGTCCATTAGTTTTATTTCTTGAAAGCCTACCGGTTTGCCAACACTGCCAATCCTTCGAGTTGACGGCACGTTCAGGGTGAGATTAGCCGTGGTTTCAGAAAGGCCGTAGCCCTCAATGAGCCTGGAATCCGTTCGGCGCTCCCATTCATGGGCGACATCGGGCACCAGGGCTGCGCCGCCAGCAATCGTCCACCTTAGATTGGACCAGTCCACGTCATCAAACTTTTCGTTTGCCATTAAGCCCACAAGCATGGTGTTAACGCCGGCAAACCCAGTGAATGGAACAGACTTCATAACATCAAGCAGGCCATCAAGGTCACGTGCGTTGGGAATTAATACTGAGCGGCCGCCAGAGGCGAAGTTTCCGCAAAGATACAGGCTAAACCCGAATATGTGATATATCGGTAGTGGTGCGATCAGCAGGCCGCTAAGCTGCTCTCCCTCATCTGCTGCAAGATGCTTTCGAGACTGCGCCACGCACGCAATGATATTACCGTGGCTAAGCATCGCGCCCTTGGCAACGCCAGTCGTACCACCGGTGTATTGCAGTACCGCCAAATCGTTTACTGTGGGTCGCACCTGCGGCAGGCGTTCCTGTGGAAAATCTTTGTCCGCACTTACTCCAATAGAAATCGCTGTGGGCAAGGTCACCAACGTCACCGATTTTTCCAAATTATGTACAGGTGCGGGCTGTGCCTCCATCATGTCGAGCGCATTGGTGGCGATAAGCAGCTTGATATCGGTATCAGGAATGACCTTTTCCGCCGCTGCAACAAAATCACTGAGCATCACCACCGCCTTGGCGCCGCTGTCTTGAAATTGGTGACGCAACTCTCTTTCGGTATACAGCGGATTGGTGTTCACCAGCACCAAACCGGCGCGCAGAATGCCCCAGGCAGCAACCGGGTACTGAATCAGATTGGGCAGTTGAATGGCCACCCGGTCTCCATGCGCTAAACCCGCATCGCCACGCAGATAGGCCGCAAACCTGGCTGACATTTCGTCAATTTCACGAAAAGTGACGTCCTGGCCCATGCATGTAAACGCTATTCTTTCAGCAAATTCAGAGCAGGCCCTTTCAAACAGATCCAGCACCGATGTGTAATTTTCATCGTTGATGGCGTCAATTTTATTGCGAGCGAAGTCAAAGCGGGGGTCGGTGGTAAAACTCATGTTTTGAAACTCATTCGGTTTATCCAATTGAAAACCTGCACATGGCATGGTCGAGGGAACCCTCAGCCAAAAAACCGCCCTCTTATAGAACGCATCAAGCGCCCAGATAGCCCTCCCCTGTCGGGCGAAGGGTTCTTACTTTCAAACTGTATACGGGCATTACTCTTCATGAGATTGAAATATGCTGCTGGAAAGTACCGCTTCAATCTCCAAACTAATCTGTCGCGACGTCGAGCTCCGGAGATATAGTGTTTTCCCTTCTCTGATTCATCGTAAACGGTTGTCGCAATATCATCAGCGGTAATACCTGAACTGGCATGGAGTTTACTGGTCACTTTTACGGCATCAACATTGCTACTGCGCATGCTATTCAAAAGGTTACTTTGAAAAAACACGGGGCATACGACAGACACTTGTACCCCGTAAGGCTCCAGCTCACTTAACAGCCCCTCCGACAAAGCCACCATACCTGCCTTGGATACGTTATAGGCTGACATACCCCCCATGTGTAATAACCCGGCCATAGAAGCGACATTTACTAGCATCCCTTTACTTTCTTTCAATAGAGGCACACAAAAATAGCAGCCTTTAACAGCCCCAATTAAATTAATATCAACAGTCCACTGAAAATCTTTCAGGGGCAAGCTATCAATGTCTCCACTCGATGCCACCCCCGCATTATTGACCAGGGCATCCAATCCCATCCAGCGCTCAGAAATACTATTTACCAGTTCCTGCCACTGGTCTTCATTTGTAATATCCAGGTGTTGAAAGAAACAATCGTTACCATGCTGCTCCTTTAGCTCGGAGGCAATCTTGCGGCCTTCTTCATCTTGAATATCGGCAATACATACAGCCCAACCTTCACTGGCGTACTTTTTGGCCATGGCCAAACCCAAACCACTGGCAGCACCGGTAATCAGTATGCGTTTCATATCTAGGCCTTCTATTTCGTCGGTTTCATGGTTTTCTTGTAATGCTTTTTCAATTCGATCCTGGCCAGTGTTGGGGCAGTACAGAACATAAATGTTTCACCCTCCAACCTGAGAATCATAATCGGCCAATCGTCAGGCTGATCTGGAGCAGTATTCAGGTTTTGACCGAAAATGATCCCCCTGCGACGTGTGACATGGCATAAATTGTCTTTACAGACATACCCGCCAGCTCTGGATCATTACTCTGACGAGTAAGTTTTGGTTGCCAAGATGTGCTGGTGGCCCAGTGTTGTCCCACAACGGAAAGAGGCAGAACAATGTCAGAACAGACCAAGCCAACGGTGGCAATCAGCGAGCGAATCCTGGACCTGCTGCAAGCAGAAGGTATAGAGACACTTTGGGGAATTCCCGACCCCGGCGTGCAGACACTGTTCCACGCCGCCAATCGCCGCGGCATGAAGGTTGTGTCCGGCCACCATGAGGCAGCACAGGCCTTTATGGCCGATGCGGAAGCTCGTATGACTGGCAGGCCGACTATTGTCAGTGGCAATCAGGGGCCGGGTGTTGCGAACCTGTTGCCTGCGGCCGTCAATGCCTCCAAAGAAAAAGTGCCGGTTGTCTTCCTCGCGGAGCAGCGCTCCCGTTTTCTGGATAAGCAGGTGCGCAGGGCCAAGTTTCAGTACACCGACCAGCCACGTTTTTTCGAGCCGGCAATGAAGTACGTGGGCATTATTGAGCACGCGGAGCAAGCCGAAGATATTCTCCGTGAAGCTTTCCGTCAGGCGATGACCGGGACACCCGGTCCGGTGTACGTTGAGTATCCACAGGATCATCTCTATCAGCAGATTGAAGACAAGCCGGTACTTGCTCCGCAAGCGTACCGCCTGGTTAGCCAAAAGGCAGAGCAGTCTGGTATAGAGGCAGCTGTCGAGCTTCTCGCCGGGGCTGAGTTCCCGATGATTCTGGCGGGCACTGGCATCCACATCGGTCGTGGGCACGAGGAGTTTCAACAGCTCGCTGAGGCACTGCAGTGCCCGGTGATTCCCAGCTGGGGAGGTCGGGGGGTGCTCTGTGATACCCATGATCAGGTTATGGCCTGGGGGACCGAGATCTCCGATGAAGCGATCAAAGCAGCCGATGTGGTATTGGCCATCGGTACCGGCATCGGCGAGCCTCTTAAGTTTGGCCGCGGCGGCATATGGGAGGAAGGTCATGCTGATCGGAAGTGGATATATATAGAGAAAGATGCACTCAATATTGGTGTCAATCGCCATATTGATGTGCCGCTTGTGGGTAACCTGAAGGATATCTGTCCACAATTGACGACGGCGCTTACCCAGCGCAAAACCTTCGAACGCCCCCAATTGCTGACCGATCTTAACGACCTGATGGTCGCCTTCCGTCAGGGGGTTATCGACGAGGCCCCGGATACCTATCCCATACACCCCGGGCGGATGATAGTGGAGGCCACGCGGGAAACACCCGATGACATGATTATGGTGCGAGACGGTGGGTGTACCAGTCTCTGGGAGGGCTTCTACCATATCTTCAAGGGTCGCGATTTTCTGGCCAGTTCCAATTTCGGTCACCTCGGTGTGGGCCTTCCCTATGCGATCGGTGCTGCTGTGGCTACCCAGGGTAAGCGACCGGTACTCTTGATAACCGGCGACTCAGCCTTCGGTTTTCACACCTCCGAGCTGGAGACCGCAGTGCGGCTGGGGCTACCCATTGTCTGCGTGGTTAACTCAGACAGTGCCTGGGGGATGGAGCAAATAGGTTTTAATCTCGAGTTTGGGGAAGGCAATGATGTCGGTGTGAAGTGGGGCGATGTTCGCTATGACAAGGTTGCTGAGGGTTTCGGTGCTCACGGGGAGTACTGTGAACGCACACAAGAGATTGCCCTGGCGATGGCTCGTGCCTGGGCTGCCGGCAAGCCGGCGGTGGTGCACGTGGCGGTAGACGCGCAGGCGAATGCTGAACCCCCGTACTGGCAGCAGTTTGCCTCTGCATACAATAACTTCTATTGAGTTTGCTAGCGTAACAGGCCTGTGCTTTTGGTCTTCATGGAAAAAGTGGGGCAGCCTGTCCAATAATCTTGAAAATTTAATCCAGGTCTTAATCAATACACAATCAGGAACAAACATGTTGAATTTTAGTTTTCACAATCCAACGAGCATTCATTTCGGTACTGGTCAGATTGCAAAGATAGACAAAGAAATCCCCATAGATGCGAAAGTGTTGGTTATTTATGGCGGTGGCTCTATTAGAAAGAATGGCGTCTTTGATCAGGTAGTTGAAGCGCTAGGGGATCGTGAGTGGCATGAGTTTTCCGGGATAGAGCCCAACCCCAATTACGACACATTAATGGAAGCTCTGCCGCTGATTAGCGATAAAAATGTGGACTATTTGCTCGCCGTGGGTGGCGGGTCAGTGATTGATGGCACTAAGTTTATAGCCGCCGCAGCAAAATTTGAAGATGGCGAGCCCTGGGATATTATTGCCAAGCGAGCTCCAGTCACCCGGGCTTTGCCGGTGGGTGCGGTGCTAACTTTACCGGCCACAGGCTCTGAATCCAATTTTAGCGGGATGGTGACCCGCAACACTGACAAGTTAATGTTTGCCAATAAATTATTGCGCCCACGGTTTGCAGTGCTTGATCCCCAGGTGACTTTAAGCCTGTCAGATCGTCAAATTGGCAACGGAATTGTCGATGCGTTTGTCCATGTCATGGAGCAGTATTTGACCTACGATGTAAATGCCAAAGTACAGGATCGAATTTCTGAGGGAATTTTACTGACGCTGATTGAAGAGGGTCCAAAGGTCTTAGACAGCGAGGCTAAAGATGACCTGGATGTGCGAGCTAATGCCATGTGGTCAGCCACCCTGGCGCTCAATGGTTTGATAGCGGCCGGTGTACCACAGGATTGGACCGCCCATATGATCGGCCATGAACTAACGGCTTTATATGGCATTGATCATGCGAGAACCTTGTCTATTACCTTGCCCGCGGTAATGAAAGTTCGCCGTGAGGTGAAGCGAGATAAGTTATTGCAATATGCTGAGCGTGTTTGGCATGTGGTTGATGGCAGTGAAGATCAACGTATTGATAAAGCGATTGAGTTAACGGAGGATTTTTTCAAACAAATGCACCTTCCAACTCGATTAAGTGAGGTCGAATTGGATGGATCCCATATCGATTCTATTCTGGATAAATTGCAACAACATGGCATGGTGGCCCTGGGCGAACAGCGCGAAATCACTCCCGATATAAGTCGTATTATCCTGGAAGCGGCCCTGTAATTAGCCCAGTAGTACTGCAGTGGCTATCACTGCAGTACTCAGTTCAATTTCTGTACAACTCCCTGGCGTTGCCTACTTCTCTGGAAACAACCCCGGCAACCAACGCGCGGCAAGTACGGCTGGAAACGTCAGCTCTAGCGGCGCACGTGTGCTGTTAGATGTGATGATGCCTTTGTCCAGCAGTGCTCGCGTGATCCTCTGGGCACTTCTGTCGCTGATGTTTAGTAGTTCTGGTACTTCACCTCTTCCCAGTTCGCCTCGATCCAGCAGGGCTGCAATCACCCGGTCTGATTTTGGAGGTAGCTCGCCGCGATCTGTTAATTGTCCTGACATCTATCGCTCCCTAACCTTTTGAACTGTAACCCGGGCTTTTGCTTGGATCTTCAATCATTTAGGCCAGTATTGACGCAATATATGGCGACTTTTATGGCGCTCTATATTGGCCATTATTTTCTATATACAACATATAGTTATCGATGATTAAAGCGTAGTTTTTGCATCATATATGGCGGGTTAAATGGCGGTATTTAGAGGAGATGGCTGATGTTGCAACTCGGTGTACCTTGGGGTTTTCGAGCTCGTAGAATGACAGCAACATCGATATTGCCTTTCGTGTATGAGCCGGTTCGCACTCTGCTATCGAAATTCAGCCAGGCGTTCTGCGGTATCGAGAATATCGATGTATTCAGTGTCCAACTCTTTCACCAAGGCTTCTTCCATAGCATGCCCCTGCTGGCTCAATCGGTACAGGTCTTTCATGGCTGCAACCGCAGCACGAGAATTACCGGCAATTTGCGCAACACGTTTGGCAACCAGTTTGTCCAACTCCGCCTGGCCGGCAACGGAGTCATTGGCAAGGCCGAGCCGCTGGGCCTCATCCCCTTTAACCACTCGCGCTGTAAACGAAAGCTCTCTGGCTTTACGAATCCCTATGGCCTGAGGCAGTGTCTGTGACATACCCCAGGTGGGACGCAAGCCAAACCTGGTGTGGGTATCACCAAATTTTGTGGTATCGGTCGTGTAGATAAAGTCACAGTGCAGTGCCAGCTCAAGAGCCCCGGTAAAGCAGGCGCCGTGAACCTTGGCAATCACGGGCACCCAGGCGCTGCGAATAGCGGTATAAGCTTCCCTGGCCGGGGCATCAAATAGATCGCCAATGCGGCCATAAGCCGGTTCGATATCCTGCAGCACTTTGAGATCCACACCGGCCGAGAATGCGCGGCCCTCACCCTGCAAGACAATCACGGAGACCGCATCATCAGCACTGGCCTGATCCACCAATGCGCCGATCCCGGTAAGCATTTCAGGGTGTAGCGCATTCATGACTTCGGGCCGGTTAAAGCTGATGGTCAGCACGCCGTTATTCAACTCGGTCAACAGTTTATCGGTATCTGGTTGGTAGCATTGGCTCATAGGTCTCAACTCTTCCTCATATTTTAGATTGGGGCAAACCGAACGATCTCCGGTACACCTGAAAACATAGCGCCACTACGAAATCTGGCCGCCATTCAATACATGTCCTGTGATGAGCCAACAATGGCTCATCGCGCCAACCAAAACAAAGAAATGCCAAATGGCGTGATTAAACGGGATGTTTTTGTTCACATAGAAAATGACGCCGACGCTATAGGCCAACCCTCCAGTCACCAGCAGAGCGAAACCAGCCGACGACAAGGCCTGATACAACTGGTAAATCACCAGCACCATTAACCACCCCATAAGCAGGTAACTGCCAACGGAAACCCATTTAAATCTTCCGGCAAAGAACGCTTTGAAGACAATGCCAACTGCGGCCATTGACCAGACAACACTCAACACCACATTGGCCGACCGGCTCTCTATAGGGATCGTTAATAAGGGTGTAAAGCTGCCCGCTATCAGCAAGTAGATGGCACAGTGGTCACAGCGCTTCAGTACTTGTTTTGCTCCCGGATGAGAGACTGCGTGGTATAACGTCGATGCCAGAAACATCAAAATTAAACTGATGCCATAGACAACAACGCCAGTTTTCTGCCACACACTGAGTTGTAACGGCGCGACATCAATCATATGCACCAACGCCGCAACGGCGACCAGAAAACCAATGCCGTGAGTGAGTGCGTTAGCGAACTCTTCGCGGGGTGAATACGGTGCGATAGAAGACATGGTTTTCACCATATGTTATCCACGCGCACCCACTCCACGGTACGGCTCATAAATCCCATCCTCCCCTTGATGAGCATCCGGTCGGCCTCGGGTAGAGAAACTTCCACATCCTTGTACTCTCCCAGCTTCTCGGCGTAGATCACGCCATACCACAAACCCTTTTCAGATTTGTCAGCTTGCAGATCATTCAGTATCTTGCGACCCACGCGATCAGGGAATTTGTCGTTACGCACTACGGTGCCACTACCCTCCTCCAGTCGGATCTCAATCCAGGCTGGGTTTTGGGTGTGTTTCCAGGTTCCTGAAATATCTGCGCTGAAAGCCACTGGCGTGAACAGTACGGCGCAGAGCAAAAGAGCACGTCGGACAACCATCACAGACCACCCTGCGCGACCTGAATAATGAGTGTGGGAGGCATGGAGCAAGTGCCTAGGTTTCATGGGCCGGGTGTCCTCGTTACAAGCATTTTGAAAAGCGGGAGATTTTACGCTTGAGCAGCGAATCTCAGAGAATCATTTCCGGCCAATCACTGCCTACTTTGTTCGTACAACTCGCCCCCCTGGGAGGAGCGACACCATCCACGCCTTCTGGGGAGCTTGCCAATTCTCGAGCAGGTGTCGATTGTCATCGTCCCAGGGGTGAAAATCAGGATCGAAATACATGAGGTAATCGCTGCGGAATTCGCGCAATACACCACCTCTGCCAAAGAGAAACCTAAATCCACTTTTCAGCGTCGACCACTTCCAGAGTTTTTTGTCCTTGCGCAGCATATAGGCGGTATTGGCGAGCAGGTTCCATAGGAAATGGATGGTGAACATTCTTAAAGTCAGCTTCCTGGCCTTATAGTTGCCGCCGATATCGATGTACACATCAAACGCAACGGATTTGTGCTCCAGTTCTTCAGCAGAATGCCATTCCCACAGGCTTCGCATCTGGGGATCCACCTCGCTGAGCATCCAGCCATTGAGGACTTTGTCGGCAAAAATCGCTGTAATATGTTCGACACCACAGGTTGCTGCCAGGTGACCTACAGGCGACATCTTTTTTTGCCCTAGTCGAACCATTTTTTTTGTTCTGCCCTCCATTTTTTCTTGACTGTAACCGCGCAAATCACACAAAGCTTTGTTGTATGTAAGGTGTTCTCGGGAGTGCATACCCTCCTGACCAAAAAAGCCGCTCATCTCTTTTTTGAGCTTCGGGTCTTTCACTTCATCTTTATAATGACGAACACTGTCTATAAAAAAGCGCTCACCGTCGGGGAAAGTCATACTAAGGGCGTTAAAGAAAGCCGTTTTAAATGGGTCGTTATCCAACCAGTCTTTGGACAACTGTTCGCTGAGTTCAAACTTGATATTCCGAACTTCGAGGTTCATACCCTCAGGCATACGTGAAGCGCTGGCGATTACCGTCATGACTGTTTTCCTGGTCCAATGAAAACGACACAGTACTCTGGGATAACGGGCAGCGCGGAATCATATTCGGCCATGCGTGGGGTTATATTCGGCCAATCGCTAGTTGCCTGCTTTGACCAGCCTGGCCGACATGAGCCGCAATCAGTTCCAGCAGCCGAGGCATCAGGGCTTCCGGCAGATTGTGGCCCATGCCGTCAATAACCTGCAGGCGGGCATCGGGAATATGCCGCGCGGTATCGATGCCGCATTCCAGGGGCACCAGGGCGTCGTCCCGGCCGTGAATGACCAGGGTGGGAACGGTGATGGTCTTGAGCAGCTTGACCCGGCTGCCGCTGGCCATGATGGCGGCCAGGTGGCGTGAATATCCCTCCGGATAGAGGCTGCGCTTCACGCTGTCGAGCACTTTGTTCTTCAGTTCCTCGTCGCTCTGGGGGTAACCAGGGCTGCCGATCATGCGCTGGAAGGCCATGGTGTTTTCGAGGTTTGGTTTCTCGATGCCCAGCGAGCGTTTCACCATGGTGCGCACTACCTTCCTGGAGGCCCCGGGCAGCTTGGGGTCGCCACTGGATGACATAATGGAGGTGAAGGAAAGGACCCTATGGGGGTGTCTGGCAGTGGCGATCTGGCCGATCATGCCGCCCATGGACGCGCCGACCAAGTGGGCCTGATCCAGGTGCAAGGCGTCCATTAAACCGATAAGGTCTTTCGCCATGTCGTCCAGTGTATAGGACACCTTGAGGGGCAGGCCCAGGGTGGATCGCAGCATCATGCTGGGGGCCCGCGGGATGTGGGCGTTTTCCATTTTTTCCGACAGGCCGATATCCCGGTTATCGAAACGTATGACACGGAAACCGCCGGCTACCAGGCCCTTACAAAGAGACAGGGGCCAGCTGATCATCTGGGTGCCAAGGCCCATGATTAGCAAGATGGCCGGGGCTGAGGGACTGCCGAACTCCTCGTAGGCGAGCCGGACGCCATTGGCTTCGATATAACTTTCGGACATGGGTTACCTACAGGGTTACCAACTGGATTTTTACACAGACAGAACACTACATCGGAGCAATGATTACCTAGCAATCATATTCGGACAAACACTCTTTGGCGTGCACCCTCCTTGGAAAGTCAGGGGCAGGCCCTCGACTGAGACCCTGGGTCAGCTGGGTGACCAGGAACAGGGGGCCTTATCAAACATCGACCAAGTTAATTTCCAGGCGCTTACCAAAAAGGTCTGCAATAGCACCAAGGCTCTTCAGGGTCATGGATGTGTTTTCTGAGTCCAATATACGATCTACTGCTCCCCGACTTGTTTCCAAATCACGGGCAAGCTGTGCCTTGGAAATGTGCTGGGATTCCATCATCTTCTTCACCTGCCAGGCAATCACTCGTTTTGCCGCCTCGGCTTGCGCCTGATTAAGCACCCCATCTTTGTTAAGTAGATCATCCAGACCAGAGCCGATCGCTTCATTTAGTTTCTTTGCAGTAGCCATATTAACTTCCTCTAATCACCTCTCTCATTCGATCATAATTCTTCATCGAACGGACGAGTGGCATTCCGAGAGGCCAGCCGAACTCGACTGTCTTCAGGTCAACACCTATGACGTAGCGGTCACCCTTGTCCAGTCGCAACATCCACTCACGGGCGGGCTCCTTGCCGCCAGCTGTCTTATAGAACAGGACTTCAATAATTTTTGGGTTCTGCTGCTTCATTCATGCATCATGGAGCAAGCGTACCATATTTGGTACACCCTTTCCGAGCAAAAAAATTCACTTTCGAGCAGAGTGCGAAAACCCTGATACCAGGCGCTGTCTATGCAGCTTTTTGCTGACGATACTGGCTGGGCGTTAAACCGTTCCAACGCACAAAAGCACGGCGAAAATTCACCGTCTCGGCGTAGTCCAGCAGGTGCGCTATCTCGGCAACGGTCAACTCGGTTTTGGCCAAATACTCTCTGGCGAGCAAATCCCTGATCTCCTCGAAGGTAGATCTGAAATTGGTGGACTCTGCCTCCAGGCGGCGCCTCAGGGTGCGCTCACTGACATGCAGACTCTCGGCTACCTGCACGATATCGAGGAAGTCGCCCGCGGATTGGATCAGCAACTGCCGCACGGCGGCGGTGGTTTTCTCGACACTGCTCAACCCGCGCAGGATCTCCTCGCACTGCTGTTGAAAGACCACATGCTCGGATCGGTTCGCCGTTCTAACAGGCGTGTCGAGAACCTGCGCCGGGAGAAACAACTGACTGTGTTCACAGTCGAATGTCACAGGCACGTTAAACGCACTCTGATAGCAAGCAAAGTGCGATGGCCTGGAATAACTCAGCTGTATCTCTACAGCCTCTGTATTCTCCACCTGGCTTCCATACAGCGTTCTACCCAGTGCAGAAAGGTTCGAGAAAATCAGCTCGGCTATCAACTGTTGCTGTGCAGCAGTGCCTCTGGTTAGATTCGCACGCAACAATAAGCCGCCCTCATGCTCATACGCTATCCAGCTGGGCCGGAACAATACGTGCCCATAGCGAAGCAAAAGCTGAACTGTCTCGCCCAGGTTCGCACAGCTCATCAAAGCAAATCCAAAGCTGCCATAACAGGCAATGCCAAGCTGTTGTCCCAGACGTATCATCAGGCTGAGATCGCCCGACAGGTCCACTGCAGTTTCCAGTAAAACCAACGCTTCAGACCCCTCAAATACAGCCCGGTTCGCACCGGACGCAGTGACTCCTCTTTGGCCGAGCTCACCAAACAACTGCTCGGGGCTAACCCCTGCCTCTTCCAGCAGCGATATCAGCTGCCTGAAAAACTCACGTTGCACCTGATTTAATTTCATCTCACTCTCCGTGCCCCCCGGCTGTACCGAAGGCGCCCCAAAAGGTCCAGAAACAAACAACGACCAAAGCGACCATGGCCGAATATGATTCCATAGTTGTTTCACTGAACACTATACTCTACCTAAGTGAAAATTGGGAAGGAGCACCGCTCAAAGCAGTCGTCCCGCCCAAGCGTCGGGGGTTTGTTGCTGGCATGCTTTATGGCTAGATTACTGCGTGAGCCTGCCAGAGGGACCTTTGAAACTGAAGCGCCTTTGCCTTCGCCCCCCATTCTCAGCACCGTCTATGGCGAGGGCTCCTTAAGCGTTGCGCTGGCCTGTTTTGGACTCTTTGCCTTCTGGGGTTCACTGCACTTCTGGCTGTGTGGTCGGGCCCTGGCGAAACAGAAAACGCGAAGGTGCACGGAATAATCACAACTCCCTCAGCAATCCGCACGCTATTAATGTCATGAACCATCTTTACCGGCGGCAATATAATCATGGCCGAATATGATTCCATGCGTTCCCAAGCGATCACTATAATCGACCTCAGGAAAAAATCGAATGTACTGCCAACAAGATTGGCAAAGGATATCCATTATGAGTTTCGTTAAAACCTATGAAGAAATTATCGGAAATTCCCCCGCCAGCGGTGATTTCCACGATGCCGAGATGTTGACGCTTGCCTGGGAAACCACACCTGAGGCCATTGAGAAACTGCTGCCTCCTCCGCTGAAACCAGCGGACAAACCCGTGGTACTCGCTTTTGTCGCCAACTATCCGTCTACCAACTTTAGTCTTCCGTATTTCGAATCCGCTCTTTTGATAAGGGCGAGCTTTGAGGGGCAGGAGGGTTTTTACTGCCTGTCCATGCCGGTAACCAATGATATGGCCATGGCCGGTGGGCGAGAAATATGGGGCTACCCCAAGAAGCTGGCGAATATTGCATTGCAGCGTGAAGGCGACACGGTTGAGGGCTGGACTGAGCGGCATGGCATCCAATTCATGAAGGTCAAGGCAAACCTGTCGGGTAAGATCAACGATAACTCGGCAATGGATGAACTGCTGGGTTTAGGTTTGAATCCTGAAGGGGAATACTCGAACCTTGCTTTTAATTTCAAACATTCCCCCTCTCCGGTAGCAGCTGAAGCATTTGACTACCCGCCCCGGTTAGTCCAGGGCGAAACTGTCTTCAGGCCAAAGACGTTTATTTTCGCAGAAGTGGAAATCGAACTGACCCCATCCGAGTTTGACCCCTGGCATGAAGTACCAGTGGAGCGCATGCTGGGCGGCTTCTATTCCGTAGGTGATAACAGCATGTTAAACGACGGCAAGGTACTGGCGGAAGTGGATCCCATTGAATTTGCACCGTACGCATTTCTGAAATGGGAATGGAGTAAGCAATAAGCAGCACTACCCACGGTTTTATCAACGTAGCATCGACTAGCCAATCGTCTGCATCAATTTTAGCAAAGTGGTTAACCTGAAAATGAGGTCTTTGAAAATGAGTACTCGGAAAGTAGTCACTTTGTTATTGATTGCAGTCGTTGGCTTCGTGTTGTTCAAAACCTTCTTTGACAAGCCTCGACCGCACACCCCTAAGGTCTTCGGCCCACCGGAGAAAACCCAATGGAAACCGGTAGGCGCTCGCTCCGCGGGACAGCACAGCTACGATGTCATCCCCGAGCCGGATACCTTTAATGCCATACATGTTGGCGTGGCCAATTCGGATAGTATCTGGGGCGTCGCAGCGCCTATGTTTGAACTGGACTGGGTGGCGGAGCCTGCGTACTTCGTGGGTAATGGCCCTCTCTTTGATAACCAGGGCAATCTCTACTTTAGCCCGCAGTTCTACCACGGTGAGCGCGTGGTGCTGGTTTCACTGGATGGCCAAACCGGTGAACGACGCTGGACGATACCCGCCGATGACGACATACAAGCAGGCAGCCCGGCCTTCATTTTGAACGACCCGGAAAACCCGGGGTCCCAGGTCATTTATATCATTGGCTATAACCGCGTCATGGCTCTGCGCCCGGAAGGCTCTTTGATCTGGAGTAAAGCCACCGGTTTAAGCATTCCTGCTTCCGAACTCAGCAATAAATCACCCAGCGATAAAGCGAAGGGGAAATTTCATAGTTTCAACTATCACCCCGCTACAGATTCACTGGTATCAATAACCAAGTCCGGAGCACTATTTGCCTTCAGCCGCAAAACTGGGGAATTGATAGCCGCTATCGGGCAGGTACCCGGCGCGCCTGCGATCAGTGGCAAAGGTACCAAGATTCCTGAATTCATCCTTAACAAAGTCGACCCATTGATGGATAAAGCCTTTGGTAAAACCGATGAAGGCTTGAGCTTGTTCTCATCCGCCGTCAATTACATCTACGGCGGTGGCGGTGTGGTGACCAACTTCTTCAGCATCGATCCTGATACCAGCCGTATCTACATGGCCGCTACTGCGCCAGATGCCGAGGACGGTACAGAGGACGGCAGGTCGGAACTTGGCGCAATTTACGCCTTGGACCTAGTTGATGACGGCAACGGTGGTCTGGAATTTCAGGTATTAAACCGCAAGACCTTCCAGGGCGGCACCGGATCAACACCGGCGCTTAGCGCAGACGGCCACCGCTTATATGTATCGGATAACGAAGGTCATGTTATTGCGCTGGACAGTGAGTTAGCTGAAGTCTGGCGCGTGGACGTGGGCGAGCCGCTGGTGGGTTCTATCACCGTGTCACCCGATAACAATGAACTGTATGCCGTCACTGCCAATGACGTAATCCAGTTGATCGACAACGGTGGCCACGGCAGTAGAGCGTGGACAGCTGAACTAACGGGCTTTGATGGTTATGCCAATGTCGATGTGCAATCCAACGCCTTGACTGCAACGGTAACCGCTAACGGTGTGGTTATTATGATCGGTGGTGGCAAAACATTGCTGGGCAGGACCCTTATGTTGCATATGGGCATGGGCCTGCTGGATCGAGAAACGGGAAAGCTGCGCTACTTTGCCGAAGGCCGGGAAGATTCTCTGGCCATGAGCGTGGTGGCTGCCGATGGCAGTATTTATGTCGCCCACTCACCCTTACGGCGCGCCGTAGGTAAGGCCATGTATCCGGATTTAACACCGGATGTCACCGGCGGTATTGCGCGTTTCAAACCGATTCGCCTGGATCTGCTGGCTCGGGATGCGATCTGTGCCGCCGAGGCGCGTGGCGCCAATGCCAGTACCCTGGACCAGGCTGCCGAGTCGGCAGCGATAAACACGGATATCCGGCAGATCAAGGTATTGCTCAGGCAGGCCAGTAACGCAATCGACGTTGCAGTCAGCGATGGCGACATGAGTACTGGGGATGCCGCCACACTGGATGATTTACTGGCGCAAAGCACTGCCAATCTGACTCCGGCCAGTCTGGAGCTTGCGGTTACAGATATGGCTGCGGGCTGTAGGATGTTTGATTAGTACGATCTCTACAGCCCGTCTATAGCAAATCATAAACCCACCCGTTCATGTGAACGAGTAGAACATGAGGAGTGTTGGGATCAGATAACGAGCCGAACATCAGTAATGCTGGGGTCGGTGGTTCAAGTCCACCCGTAGCTACCACTTTCTTTATATTTTTCAATAAGTTACCCGAATACTAAAGCGATGGCTGATGCGCACGTCGAGGGTTTGCTACCTACTTGCTACCTTGAGAAGCAATTCAGTGGGTACTGATTTTTCCCTGGCCAGCCTTAAGAGCCTCCTCCACCATAATCAACGCTGATCTGACCTCATCTTCCAGGGCCTTGCCTTCTGGTGAATCGCATTCATGGGAGATACGCCCCTCTTGGATCAAGGCGCTGGTTAGGTGCAGTTCATGGAGCGTAAGTTCGAGAGTGACTTTGTAGGAGGTGTGGTCGAGCAGCTTCATAAGTCGCTTCCAGATATAGCAATAACAACAAGATAGATGAATTTCTTCAGGGCTGCTTTTACACGAAAAGTGCCATCTTTTTCTCGCGGTGTTTATTTAACTTCAACTTCATCTTATGAGCGCATCTGTCCCACAACACCCATGTTAGCGTTCACTTACATTTGAGCAAATGCGTCTATTAAGTAAGAGAGAACAGCTCCCCTCCTACAAAGAACAACAAGGGAATACTAAAAATGGTATCGACAAGTTAACTTTCCAAGATCAGAGGAATTCAACCTCTGGCCTCAAGCAACTGCCCTGTTCCATTCGGCGAACGCACTAACCCTGAGGTTCCGATAGTGATTAGCGGACACCAGATGTCTACCCATTGAATGGTATTGCCAAATTAACTGCCGCAGATTGCTAGAATCGGCGAATGAATACCTATAAGCGCCACCGATTCCCGCCTGACATCATCAGCTACTCAGTTTGGCTCTACTATAGATTCAACCTGAGCCATCGAGATATTGAAGACTTGCTTGCTGAGCGCGGCATTATAGTTAGCCACGAAGCGATACGCCTCTGGTGTATCAAATTCGGGGCTATCTACACCCGACGATTGAGGCGGAAGCATCAAGGCTACGGCGATACATTCTTCATCGACGAGGTTTTCGTCAAGATCAACGGCAAACAGCATTATCTCTGGCGGGCTGTGGATCAGGATGGTGAAGTAGTCGATGTTTATCTGCAGTCCAGGCGTGATGGTACTGCTGCGAAACGATTCTTCAAGCGCCTGTTACGAAGTCATGGCAAGGAGCCCAGGAAGATCGTGACTGATAAGCTTCGTAGCTACCCAGTTGCCCAGCGGGAACTAATGCCTGATGTTATCCACGACACTTCCCGGTATGCCAATAATAGAGCAGAGCAATCACACGAGGCGACCAGGGTGAGAGAACGAGGAATGAGGAAATTCAAATCGATGGGGCAGGCCGGCAGGTTTCTCGTTGCCCATGCTGCGGTCAGTAATCTATTCAACCTTGGCAGGCATCTGGTAAGGGCTGAGCATTATCGTGACCTTAGGGTCAGTGCGTTCATCGAATGGAGCAGGGCGGTTGCCTGACATCCCGAGCCAGAGTTTCCATGCAATCAATGATTTAACTTGTCAGTACCACTTTTTCCGTACCGGTTCTCAACAAATTTGAGAATTGTGTCACGGACAAGGCCTCGGTCTTTTTCCCAACGCCTTCCCTCACCCGTGAAGAGTGACTCCCCCTCCAACATCGACATAAGGCATAGCGCTTCACCCTGGGGCGAATCGGCGCCGGCCTTTTCCATGGCAGCAATAAGCAGCGACATGTACTCGGCATAGACTTCTTCGAGCAAATCAGAAACCAGCGGTTCAACCTGCTCCATTGCCCACAACTGTGGCCAGAGCCTGTCATTAAGCAAGGTGTCATCAGGAGCGGACGTATCTTCCAACATAAAAACCGCAATATCATAGACAGTCAGGCCATCGTCCAGCCCTCTATCTGCCCAGGCATTCTTCATCTGCTCCTCGATCAAGCCCACCAGAGCGCGCAACAGCTCTTCCCAGGTTCGAAAATGATATTGAAGAGCGCCAAGTTTCATGCCGCTTGCTCTTGCCAGTGATCGCATCGACAGACTGCTATAGCCTTCGTCCGAGATGATTTCGATGGCGATATGCAGAATCTCCCGCCTACGTTCGCCCGCCATTCGTAAGACTCTCAATTAACATGTCGCATTGGATGCTAGAGTTTGTCACACGTCATGTAAAGCACTTGGAACCAACAATGACGTCCGACTCCTCCTG
>ERZ1049444.84-NODE-84-length-100796-cov-12.517098_pt1 | contig 100796 bp, 86 predicted proteins | sample MGYA00383101_ERZ1049444 | MGnify/ENA primary metagenome ERZ1049444 (study PRJEB29581, sample SAMEA5548371) | metagenome | biome: marine; feature: coastal; material: water | depth 50 m | study: Short-term variability in the microbial, nano- and picoplankton... | reverse complement strand
TTCGTTAAAGATCCCTGTGATTGGAGGACGTAAATCTTTTTATAGGGCTACTAAATAATAAAGACTTTTAAACTTTTGTTCTACGGAACAAAAGTTATTGGGACATTAAATAAGAATGAAATATATTTTATTATTCAGTTTACTAGTAGTGATGAGTTGCTCTAGTAAAAACAATTCAAAAAAAACATCGACAGCAACGAAGAAACAAGAAAATTTGATTGCAGTTCTCGATACTATTTGGCGGTCTGAACAGCGACCAATTACATTAAGAGATTCGCTTATGCAAATATATGGCGCTGAATCGGAATTAGTAAAGGAACAACAAGACATTTACGAGAGCAACCACATAATTAATGAACAAAAAGTAAAAAATATTCTAGATAAATATGGATGGCCAACAAAAGAAATGGCAGGCGAACAAGGAAATTGGACCATATGCAATGTCATTCAACATTCAGATAATGAGGTTCGAATACAATACCTTCCAATAATGAGACAGGCTGTTAGAGATAAAAAGCTAGAACCTCGGTTTTTAGTTAGAGCAGAAGACAGAATAGCCACTGAAAGAGGAGATTTACAAATCTATGGCGGACAAATGAAATATTACCCAGAAACTAAAAGTTTTAACCTGTGGCCAGTTTTTGAACCAGAAAATATAGATAAAAGAAGAGCTGAAATTGGACTTGATTCAATCGCTATATTTCTGAAGAATAGATTTAATTTTGAATGGAATCTCGATGAGCAAATAAAGCGAACAGCTGAATTTGAAAGAAATCGAATTTAAGTGCTAGATTCATTCTATGTTGTTTAATATATGATTGATGAGTTTTGAAATTGTTTTAATTATAAAAATTAGGTTTTATTTTGGCTATAAATGGAAGTAAAGAATCAACCAATTTCATTTTTTTGGCAGCAATATTGATATTTTCTTCTGGATCATTCCTGTGATCGTATAATTCTATTTTGGGACTTTCATTTCTATAAAATTGGGTAAGACGATAACGATCTGTTCTCATACTGACTCCTTCTTCCCAAAAACTAAAAGCTTTTTGATTTTTGGCAATTTTTTTATTTTGTATTAGACTGAGAAGACTTTCACCGTCTAATTCGTAGGGGTTTTTTAAACCACAAAGCTCCATTAAGGTAGGATAGAGGTCAACAGTCTCAACTATTGTATTGATTTTTTTTTGAACTGTTTTAATCCCTGGCACTTTTATAATAAGCACGCTTTTTAAAGATCTTTCAAAAAGGGTGTGTTTTCCCCATTTTCTATCATTACCTAAATGCCACCCATGATCACCCCACAAAAAAATAATGGTATTTTTCTCTAATTGAAGGATTCGAAGCTCTTCAATTAATTTACCAACTAAACTATCTACATAACTTATCGAAGCATAATAACCATGAACAAGTTTTTTTGCATAAGCTTCTGAAATAGAATTTTCTAGATTAGGAATTTCATCTGATAGTTTGTAACTATAAAATTCACCCATACTCCCTAAACTTTTTTTGTTTATACCCTCAGGTATGTAAGGATCGGAGGCTATAGGAATTTGGTCCCTTTTATAAAGATCCCAATATTTCTTTGGTGCGTTGAATGGCAAATGAGGTTTAAAAAAACCTACACCAAGAAAGAAAGGCTTTTTTTGCAGCTTTAATTCTTTCAATTCATTAATTGCACTTTGAAGAATTAAACCATCTGGATATCCTATATCAGAAACATCAGCAGCTTCATAGGGTCTCACTTGTTTTTTTAAACTTTGACGATTTTCACCATTAGCATAACCAAAAAAAGCATTCCAACCAGTTTTCCATTTTTCGGGATTAAAAATAAATCGATCCCAACTATGAGGCATTTCTTTGATGTCAGAAGGTTCGTCTTCATATTCGTAGACTAAGCCATCTACCGAATGACTTAATTTGCCAATTCCAACAGTGGTGTAACCATTTCTTTTTAGGTGATGAACAAAAGATTCAGGTTTTGGCTTTTCGCTTTTATTGGCCATCTCCTTATAAAAAACTTGGTTATTAATATGGATACTTTTTTTTGGTCTAAGACCTGTCATAAGACTAAATCTAGAAGCTCCACATGTGGGTACTTGTACATAATGTCTTGTAAAATAGCTACCCTCTTTAGCCAATTGATCAATATTGGGACTTTTTACTACGTTATTACCATATACTCCCAATTCAGGACGTAAATCATCAACTGCGATAAATAGGATATTTGGTTTATTAGGTGAATTCCAGTCTTTAACTAAATTGCAGGATAGAGAAAAAAATAGAAAGATGATAAAAAAGTATATTTTTTTTCCCTTCATAACAGTTTAATTAAACTAATTTTCGTGTCCCCATACCATGTAAACATAATAAATTATCGTAAATATCCAAACAAACAATATTTTTATTAAAATTTTGATTATTTAATTCCAATTTTTTGGTCTTAATCAATATATTTAATTAGAATATTACAAATAATTAGATACTTTATTTATGACAGTTAAATTTCTTGAAAAATTTCTAGAAAAATTTCAAATAGTTTTAGATAATCTTATAGCACCTTTAGAGTGGATTATGCTATTCCTAGTTATTGGAGGGGGAATTTATTTAACTATTTATTCAAGAGGTTATCCTATATTAAAAATTAAAGATTCTTTTAGGCTTTTATTTAGTAAAGATGATAATGTTGGAATTTCTAGGTTTCAAGCACTTTCTGCTGTTTTAGCCGCTACTGTTGGTTTAGGAAATATTTCTGGTGTAGCTATTGCAATTCATATGGGTGGACCTGGAGTTTTAGTATGGATGTGGTTAACAGCAATTATTGGTTCTATAATTAAATTTTATTCTTGTTCTTTAGCTGTAAATATTAGGACTTACAATAGTGATGGCACTCCTCTAGGAGGGCCAATGTACTATATGACAAATGGAATAAAAAAATGGGGAAAACCAATGGCTATATGGTTTTCAATTGCAGGGCTTTTTGGAGTATTACCAGCTTTTACTGCTAATCAATTAACGGAAACTTTTGTAAGTGTTGTAGATCCTTCTAGAGAACTGTTGAATATTGGAGATTTTAATTGGAAATTAATTTTCGGAATATTTCTTGCCGTAATTACATCATTTGTCATTTTTGGCGGACTTAATTCAATTGTTAAAGCAAGCTCTAGTTTGGTGCCAGTAATGGTGGTAATATATTTGGCAATTGGAATTACAATATTGATAATAAATGTGGATAAAATTATTCCAACTTTTTCTTTAATCTTTAATGAAGCATTTAATTTGAATGCTATAGTTTCAGGTGGATTTTGGGGTCTTCTGATTTTAGGAGTGAGAAGGGCGGTGTTTTCAAATGAAAGTGGAGTAGGGAATGCGCCAATGTATCACGGACAATCTCAAACAAAACTAGGGACTGATGAAGGTTTAGTTGCTATGTTAGGACCTTTTTTTGATACTATCCTAGTTTGTACAATTACAGGGCTTATTGTATTAATAAGTGGAGCTTATATTGGAAGTGATTTAAATGGAATTTCATTAACATTAGAAGCTTTCAGAACGCTGTTTTTTGGATTTGGAGATGTATTACTTATGATAATGGTTTTTGTTTTTGGAATTTCAACTCTTTTTACTTATTCGTATTATGGAGTAAAATGTCTTGGCTTTCTGACAAAACCTTCTTGGGGGAAATATTATAATTATATATATGTATTAAGCATTATAATTTCAGCTTTAGTTACAGTAGATGTTGTTATTGGAATTATTGACATATCTTTTGCTTTAATGTGTATTCCTAATATGATAGCTCTTTTAATATTGGCTCCTAACGTTAACAATGAAATGAAAAAAAGAGGTTGGTTAAAATTTAACTAACAATCACATTGAATTAAAGTTTTGTAAATTTAGTATTATGAAAAAAAGAAAATTTATAAAAAGTTTTGGTAATGCTTTAATGCTTTCACCATTTTTTTCATTTGATTTAGAAAATCATGACTATGATTTATATTCTGACCGAACTTTACTTAATGATGATGAATTTTGGAAAAGAATCAGAAAAGATTATTCTCTTAAAAAAGATTATATCAATTTAGAAAACGGATATTATAATATTATTCCAAATCCAACTTTAAAAAAATTCATTGAACATGTAAAAACTGTAAACTTTGAGGGTTCTTACTATATGAGAACTAAAAGAACAATTGATAACAGAAGAGTCGCAGGTCGTCTTGCAAAATTAGTTGGATGTAGTGATGACGAGCTTGTAATTACAAGAAATACAACTGAGTCATTAGATTTGATAATTGGTGGCTTCCGATGGAATAAAGGAGATGAAGCAATTTATGCTACTCAAGATTATGGAGCTATGCAACAAATGTTTAAACTTGTATCAAAACGTCATGGGGTTTTAAACAAAATAGTTTCAATACCAAATCATCCAATTTCTGATGAACAAATAGTGTCTATTTATGAAGATCAAATTACTCCTAAGACTAAACTCATTATGGTTAGCCATATGATCAATATTACGGGGCATATTTTACCTGTAAGAAAAATATGTGATATGGCCCATAAATATGGAGTTGAAGTATTGGTTGATGGAGCTCATTGTATTGGACATTTTGATGTGAATATTTCGGAATTAAATTGTGATTATTATGGTTCCAGTCTACATAAATGGCTTAGCACTCCTTTAGGTGCAGGGTTGCTTTATGTCTCCAAAAGTAAAGTGTCCAAAATTTGGCCATTATTAGGATCTCATATTAATGAGAAAGACAATATTTTAAGACTTAATCATATTGGCACCCATCCTGTTCATACTGATTTAGCAATAGAAAATGCCATTGATTACATAGAGATGATTGGCATAAAGAGAAAGGAAGAAAGACTTCGAAAGATTCAAAGATATTGGTCAGATCAATTAAGAAATTTTAAAAACGTGATAATTAATACACCATTAGAGTCTTTTAAGAGTTGTGGGATTGCAAATATTGGAATTAAAGGTTTAGATCCTTCTAAATTGGAAAAAATATTATTTGATGACTATAATATATTTACTGTTGCAATAAATCATGAAAATGTAAAAGGGTGTAGAATTAGTCCAAATATTTATACTAATTTCCAAGATTTAGATCATTTCGTTTCAAGTATTAAGGAGATTGCAATGAGAAATACTAATTAAACAAATTATATTTATTATATAAGTAAAAGTTTTTAGATATTTATCTAAATTTATTTAACAGATTTTTGTTTGATGAAGATTAGTTTTCATGAAGTTTTATTAAAAAAAAGATTTCCACTAGAAATTAGTAGAGGGGTAAGATCAGAAAGCTCAAATGTTTTTGTTAGGGTTGAAGAAAACGATTTGGTAGGTTGGGGTGAATCGGCCCCTGGTAAAAGCGAAGGAGCAACAAATACTAATGAAGTTATTTTACAACTTCAACAGCTGATAGATATAAATATTGAAGACAAATCAATCTATGAAATAGAGCAGATTTCCCGTGAAATGAAAATATCTCCCTGTGCATATGCCGGGTTAGATATTGCACTATGGGATTTAAAAGCTAAAAAAGCAAAAATGTCTCTACATAAACTATTAGGTTTACCTCTTCCAAAATCAAAGACATCTCTTACAATTGGAATAATGAGTCCTAATTCTGTTAAAGAGAGAATCCCTCTTTTATTTGAGGGGACTTCAGCAAAATTCCTTAAAGTAAAATTAGGATCTAATAAAGGATTAGAAGCTGATAAAGCTATGTATACCCAAGTTCTGGAAAGTATAAAACCTTATGATATTAAACTTAGAGTTGATGCAAATGGAGGATGGAGTACGGAAGAAGCAAAGTATATGATTAATTGGTTATCTAAAAGAAAATGTGATTATGTTGAACAACCTATAGTTGAAGGCAAGGAGAAAGATTTAAAGACTTTATATAAAAGTAGGTCCCTTCCAATATTTGTTGATGAATCTTGTCGCTATTCTCAAGATATTATTAAATATTACGATTATGTTGATGGAGTTAATTTAAAATTAATGAAATGTGGAGGAATAACAGAGGGTCTAAGAATTTTGTCAACAGCAAAGTCATTTGGATTAGAATCAATGATAGGTTGTATGAGTGAATCTTCCATTTCAATTTCAGCAGGAGCTTCAATTTCTGGACAAATTGATCATATTGATCTAGACTCTCATTATAATTTGGATCCTGATCCAGCTTCTGGAGCTTCTATGATAAATGGAATTACAATGCCGAGAATAGCCCATGGACATGGAGCATATTTAAAAACGTAATTTATGTTAAGAGAACATCATAAAGTTGCAATTTACTTGGAAGGCCATTTTTCAACAGATTATGGAAAAATGGGTATAGGGGTTTTAAGGTATTTGCCCAATTCCATTGTAGCTGTTATTGATTCAGATAACGATGGTAAAAATACAAATGAATTTAACTCAATTAAAAGAAGTGTTCCTATAGTTAGCAATCTAGATCTAGCTATTTCAAATGGAGCAGAAGTCCTTGTTTTAGGAATTGCACCCTCTGGAGGAAAAATTCCAAAATCGTGGTTTTTAATAATTGACGAAGCAATATCTAAGAACCTCTCAATAATTAATGGTCTTCATGATTTATTGTCTTTAAAATATAAAAACAAGCTTACTGATAATCAATGGATTTGGGATGTCAGGATCCCACAATTTATTCCTGAAATAGCTAGTGGAAAAGCTGCTAAATTAAATAACAAGCGAATTTTGTGTGTGGGTACTGATATGGCTGTTGGGAAAATGACAACAAGTCTTGAAATTCATAAATGGGCAATGGAAAAGAAAATAAAAAGTTCATTTATAGCAACAGGTCAGATTGGGATAACAGTAACAGGAAATGGGATTCCTCTTGATGCATATAAAGTGGATCATGCATGTGGGGCTGTTGAAAAGATAGTTTTAGAAAAATCAAATGATGATTGGGTTTTTATTGAAGGACAAGGTTCATTATTGAATCCTGGAAGTACAGCTAGTTTACCATTATTAAGAGGAAGTTGTGCTACTCATATGATTCTTTGCCATCGAGCAGATTTTTTGGCTTTAAGGGATTATAAGAATATAATAATTCCCGACTTAAATGAAGTAATTAAACTCTATGAATCTCTAGCAAGTGCCTGTGGAATTTACCCAAAAGCTAAAGTAATAGGAATTTCATTAAACACATTTAAATTAGACTCATTTGAAGCTAAAAAAGCGGTAGATTCTTTAGAATCTTTAACAAACCTTCCCGTTACGGATGTTATCCGCTATGGACCTGAAAAACTAGGTCTAGCAATAAATTAAATTTTAATATTTCTTTCTGAAATTGTTGGATTCATTTTATCAGCATCAGGAATTTTTAATTCATTTGGCGTTGGGCCTATAAAAGAAGTTTTTCTTCCTTCAATATGCAACATTTCTTGTTCGGGATCTAGAGTTAATACAGCATATAAAGGCTCTTTATAAGGACATGTCTTTGACAAATTAGGAAAAGCTTCTTCAATCTGCGGGGAAAATCGTTTGTATTGGAATTTATCTCCTACCCATTTGTATGACATACTATTTATTTGGATATAAGGAATTTTATTTATTGATTTTACATAATCTGTATGGTGATGCCCACTGAGACATGCAACGACCTTTGGTTGTCCATTTTTATTTATAGATTTCTCCAAAATATTTCTAATCTCTTCTCTGTTAGCTATACCTCCTTTTGCTTCTAAGCTTTGGTGACTGAATACTATTGTAGGCTTTAAAGTTTTTTTTAGATTATCTTTTAACCAAAGTTTTTGTTCTGATCCGATATATCGAACATATCCATTCCATGGTTTAGGATTTTCATCATTACCATCTAATACAATAAAATGAAAATTATTATGATCGAATGAATAATATCTTTTTTCCATTTTCCACCAATTCATTGTTTCTTCTTTTTTATACCCAAAATCTCGCATATCATGATTGCCTAAAACATGATATTTAGGGCCATTAAATGAATTCCATTGATCAATAAAAGGTTGATTCTGTTTTCTAGGTAATGAGAAATCTCCTAGTTGGATAATAAAATTAGGTTTTCTTTTTTTCATAGCATTAATAAAAAAACTCAATCTTGAAAATCCATCATGAATTATATCTTGATGAATATCAGCAACTACACCGATCTCCAATTTATTACTCTTTAAATTAAAAGATGATAAGGATAAAGGAATTGAGGCTATAAGACTGCCTTTTAAAGTTTTAATTATAAAATTTCTTCTTTTCATTTTATAATAAATTATCTCAATTTAAATGATGTAACAACAATACCATGATCAGATGGATAAATGATTTCTTTACCATTAAGAATTATAGGTTCATTAAAGAAAGCATTATAGGAATTTGATTTCGTAGATTTTATTGATTTTCCTTTATAAAAGATATAATCAATTCTATGGGAGTCTTTTCTTCCTTTTTTGTCCCAGGTAACACCAGGATGTGTTATTGGATTAGGATTTTCTTTTCTATATGAGTCAATTAAACCTAAATCATCCAAAATTTTAGTTGCATTCCACGGAACTACCAAATTATTATGAATTTTTTTTGTTTTTTTTGTCCAATCTAGATGAGATAGTGAATTCATGTCTCCTCCAAATATCATAGGAATAGAGTCAGTTTCATTAGCAAACTTTTTTAAATATGGTAGAACTTTTTGAATCATTTTATGTCTAGACTCTGTTTTTTCCCATTCTAATAATTCTTTTACAGATTTTCCCATTTTTTCGGGTTCATTATCCCAAGGCAAATAATGAAACCAGTTTGAAAAAAAACGAATTGTTTGTCCATTTATAGGAATTTCAATCCCTCCTAAATAAAACGGGGAATTTGTGTCGATTCTCTTTCCAAAAGGATATTTAGAATAAATAGATAAGTTAACTGAAGTATCATTTAAAGGAGTTTCTTCAGAAGCAATTAAGTGAAAATTATATCCTAAATAATCAGCAATAAATGGACCAGATCCATATGTTTCTACCATTAAAATCACATCTGGATTTATTTCCTTAATTATTTTTGCAACATTTTCTGGACCATTTTCAATATCGTTACCACCATGCAAAATATTCCATGCCATTACTTTGAAGCTAGTCTTCTGAGCATTAACTGATGTACTTAAAAGAATTAGAGCAAAAGAGCAAAAAATTAATCTGGCGTGAAACATATTTATGATTTTACATATACAAATTAGAAATTTTTAATTAAATCAGGTTGTTTTTTTATAGTTTATAAACAATACGCTATATTTGCACCTGTTGTGTTACTTATAAACTTTTTGTTTATAAGAGGTTTGTAGAAAACCGATGAAGAGCTTTCCTGAAAATGGGGAGCTTTTTTTGTTTAAACCCTTATTATTGTTATGTTAGTATAAATGAAAAATAATTTTAAAGTTTTAATTTTTCTTTCATTCTTTTTTGTTTTGCTTTCCTGTAAAAAAGAGAAAGAAATTGAAATGCCCAATATTATATTGATAATGACTGATGATCAAGGTTGGGGTCAAACAGGATATTATGATCATCCTATTTTAAAAACACCTAATCTTGATGCTATGGCAAAAAATGGTATTCGTTTAGATCGTTTTTATGCAGGAGCCCCCCAATGTTCACCTACAAGAGCAAGTGTGCTTACTGGCAGAAATAATGATCGCACTGGGGTTTTTTACCATGGATATACATTAAATAGAAATGAAAAAACAATAGCTCAAGTATTAAAAAAAGCAGGATATGCTACGGGACATTTTGGAAAATGGCATTTAAATGGATTGCGTGGTCCTGGTGTTCCTATTTTCAAGGATGATAGATATAGCCCTGGAGTTTTTGGATTCGATCGATGGTTAAGCGTTACAAATTTTTTTGATATTGATCCTGTAATGAGTTATAATGGAGAGTTTATTGAGTTTGAGGGTAGCTCATCAGAAATTATCGTTGGGGAAGCATTAAAGTTTATAAAAGAAAAGAAAGCTATGGACTTACCTTTCTTTACTGTTATTTGGGATGGTTCTCCTCATAGCCCCATGTTAGCCAGTGAAGAAGATCGTAGTGAATTCAAAGATTTAGATGAACGCAGTCAACATCATTATGGAGAACTAGTTGCTTTTGATCGAAGTTTAGGGGTTTTACGTAAAGAACTAAAAGAATTGGGAATTTCTGATAATACTATTTTATGGTTTTGTAGTGATAATGGTGGTTTAAATGGAATTTTACCTTCTACTGTAGGAGGATTAAAAGGATTTAAAAATACAATGTGGGAGGGAGGATTAAGAGTTCCAGCAATTATTGAATGGCCTGCAGTAATTAAATCAAGTATATCTAATTATCCTACTTCAACTATGGATATATTTCCTACAATTTTAGATATAGTGGGAATTTCTGAATCTGAGATACTAAATCCTATTGATGGGATAAGCATTAAGCCAATATTTAATTCTGAAAAAGAAAATAGATCAGTTAAAATACCGTTTCGTTTTGATGATAGAGGAGCAATGATTGATAATAATATTAAGCTGGTTGTAAGAAGTATAAAAGATTCTCAATTTGAATTATATAATTTAGGTAGGGATCCTAAAGAATCTAATGATATTTCCGATGAAAATCAGGAGGTTTTTGAAGTTATGAAAAAAGATTATTTAGATTGGAATATGAGTGTCGAAAACAGTATTAAAGGAAATGATTACAGCAATTCAGAAGTGTCTAACGATTCTTTCCCCAAAGTATGGAATACGGATGAACGATATAAGCCCTATTTTAATCAATGGTCCAAACGTCCAGAATATAAAAATTGGATAAAAATAGAAAAGTAATTAGGTCTGATTTCAACTAAGGAACCACCCAATTAGATAATAATCTATCAGTAATGCTATTAATACGACAATCGTACCAATAATCCATGATTTTGATTTTTTAATAGTCATAATAATTATTTTAATCAAATAGTACGAATACTCTCCAAATAATCTTGAAATATAGCTGAGAATTTTGTTAAATTAGATAGATGAGACAACTTGTAATTTTCCTTATAACTTTTTTATTAATTGGATGTTCAAATAAGATTGAAAATTTAGATGGATTTAAATTATTGCCTTCAGTTCAAGAGCTAGAATATAATAACGATTTTTCAAATCTGAACTTTGAGAATATAAAATTTGCTTATTCTACTAATAATACTGAGCTTCCAATCCGATTTGAGTTTACTAATCATATTGAAAACAATAAACAAAGTGAATCTACCATAGACTACTCTATCGATTCTAGCTTAAATTTAAATCAAGAAGGATATACATTAAATATTACTAAAAATAAAATATCTATTGTTGCTAAAGATGAAAAAGGATTGTTTTATGCGTTTATAACTTTAGATCAATTAATTGAAGACAGTAAAGATCAAAATATAAACCTTCCAATGGTTAGTATAAAAGATTATCCGTCACTTAAATTTCGGCCTATTCATATAGATGTAAAACATCATATGGAGAAAAAATCCTATTATTTTAATTTAATAGATCATTTAGCTAAGCAAAAAATTAATGGAATTATTGTAGAATTTGAGGATAAATTAAAATATGAGCTAAGACCTGAGATTGGTGCACCAGATGCTCTATCGATTGAATGGTGGATTGAACTAAGTGAATATGCATTCGAGAGAAATATTATGATCAATCCCCTAGTACAAGGTTTAGGCCATGCCTCTTTTATTTTAAAACACGAAAAAAATAAATATTTAAGAGATGTCCCTAGTAGTGATTGGGCTTTTAATCCATTGAATTCAGAAACTTATGATCTTCAATTTGATCTTTATTTGGACGCAATAAAAGCTACACCTTTTGGAAAATATTTGCATGTTGGCGGAGATGAAGTTCATCTATTGAAAAGAGAAGGAAAAAGTGAATTAGAACTGAATTTAATTTGGTTAAATAAAGTTTGTCAATTTGCAGAAAAACATAATAGAATTCCAATTTTCTGGGATGATATGCCATTAAAACATGCTGGTGTTTATAGGCCTATGTTTAATAGTGAGATTAGTAAGGAAAAAGTAGATGAAATATGGGAAAAGAATGAATTAAACTTGATGCAGTTTATAGAGAAGTTTCCTAAAAATGCAATTTATATGAGATGGAACTATCAAAAATCTGATACTTATGGGAATCAAAAGGCTATGGATTGGTATACAAATAATAACCTGAAAGTAATGGGAGCTACAGCTGGACAAACTAGATGGACACTAATGCCTCAAAACCAGAGTAACATTCCACAAATTAGATCATTTGCTATTAGTTCAATTGAAAAAAATTTAGAGGGCTTGCTTTTAACTCTTTGGGATGATGATTCTCCTCATTTTGAATTATATAAAAGAGGGATTGCTGCTTTTGCGCAATATACTTGGTCCGGAAACAAGAAATCTATTGATGAATTCAAAGGGATTTATAGACATAGGATATATGGTTCAGAATTTTCAAATAATGAATATGCATTTATAGATAAACTTGAAAAGCCTGTTGGTTTATGGCTTAATATGTTATTAGAAGATAAAGTAAGAAGAGCAGCAATATCTAAACAAGAAAATCCTTTAGAAACATTTATTATTGATTTACCTGATTTAGAGAATAAGGGAATGTGGTCTAAAAAATATTTTAATAAAATCGAAAATGCAAAATCTTCACTTTTACTTAGTAAAGAAATAGAAGAAACTATTGATAAAATAATGGAAAATGAACCTAAAAATAAATTCACTTTAGAAGTATACAAACAAGTTAATGAATTGGTAAAATTTTCTTCAAATATTATAATAGCATTAGAAAAATTAGATCTTTCAAAAGAAATAGATTATCCAATAAAAACAGAATTGAATGAGATTAGAAATCTTGAAGATAAATTTAATTCATTAAGAAAAAATATTGAAGAAGTATACTCCAAAACAAGAATTTTAGAAAAACCTAATAGTTATATTTTAGATCAGGATCATCATAATCATCCTGCAAACCAAAGTAAAAATTTTGATTGGCAGTTTTTTTCTGAAATATTTCTTTTGGAAAAAATAAAAAATAATTATAAAAATGAATTATAATAATATTATATGAAAAATTATAACAGAAGAAAATTTATTAAAACTACTACAATGTCAGCTGCAGTATTAACTGCTGCTTCAACTTTATCAAATTGTGATAATTCAACAGTAATTCCTGATTCAAAAGGTATATATATGGGAGATTTCTCTGCTCCAAAATTAAAAACTATTAGAACAGCATTTATTGGAGTTGGAGCAAGAGGAAGTGGACATTTGAAATCAATTTCAAAGCTAGATGGAGTAGATGTTGTTGCAATAAGTGATTTATTTGAAGATAATGTATTAAGGAGCACCAAAGTAGCAGAAGAAATAGGTAATGGAGAAAGGCATAAAAATATTGCTCAATATTGGGGAGAAGATGATAAATGGAAATTAATGCTTCAAGAAGTTAAACCTGATGCAGTATTTATTTCTACAAATTGGAATAATCATGCTCCAATGGCTATTTATTCAATGGAAAATGGAGCTCATGCTTTTGTTGAAGTTCCTATTGCTGTATCAATGGAAGATATGTGGAAAATAGTAAATACTTCCGAAGAAACACAAAAACATTGTATGATGATGGAGAATGTTAATTATGGTAGAGATGAATTAATGTATTTAAACATGTGTAGAAAGGGAGTTATTGGAGAATTATTGCATTCTGAAGCTGCATATATTCATGAGTTAAGGTTTCAAATGAATCAAGAAGATAGAGGAACTGGATCTTGGAGAACTCACCATTATGCGAATGGAAAAGGAAATCTATATCCTACTCATGGCCTTGGTCCAGTAGCTCAATACATGAATTTAGGAAGAAAAGAAGATACATTTAAAAGTATAATTTCTTATTCAACCCCTGCATTAGGCAGGAAATTATATGCTGAAAAGAATTATTCGTTAGATCATAAATGGAATCAATTAGATTATCAAAATGGAGATTTGAATACTTCTATCATAAAAACAAATAAAGGAAGAACTGTAATGGTTCAATGGGATGAAACAAGTCCACGACCATATACTAGACATAATCTAATTCAAGGTACTAAAGGGGCTTTAGCTGGTTTTCCTACAAGGGTAGCTTTAGAGGGTGGATTTGAAGATATTGCTAAAGATCACCATTCTTGGATTCAGGGTGATAAGCTAGAAAAATTGTATGAGAAGTATGATCATCCACTTTATAAAAGATTAAATCAAAAGACAAAAAATAGTGGTCATGGAGGAATGGATGGTATAATGAGATATAGAATAGTTGAATGTTTAAGAAATGGTCTTCCTTTAGATCAAAATGTTTATGAAGGATGTTTTTGGAGTGCTGTAACTCCTTTAAGTGGTAAATCAATTTCAGAAGGAGGAATGCCTCAAAAATTTCCTGATTTTACAAGAGGAAGATGGGAAACAACTAACCCACTTGAAATAATAACTTGATTTTAAAATTGTTTTGATATGAAAAAGGTAATAATTAAATTTTTTGGAATTCTGTGTTTAACATCGCTTTTCATTTCGTGTAATAATGAAAGTGAATGGATTTATCTATTTGATGGTAAAACTACAGATGGTTGGCGTGGTTATAATTCTGAAATTATGCCACCAGGCTGGACTGCTAAAGATGGAATGTTAATGTTTGACACTGAACTTGAGTTAGAACAAAATTATAAGGGTGGAAGAGATATTATTTATGGAAATGAAGAATTTGAAAATTTTGAATTATATGTAGAATGGAAAATCCCAGTTGGAGGGAATAGTGGTATTTTTTATCACATTAAGGAAGGATATGGCGGACCTCCTCAAATTTCTCCAGAATATCAATTAATTGATGATATAAATTATGCAAAGATTCACGATTTAAAATCTTATAATGAACAATTTGGATCAATGGAACCTGAAAAACTTCAGGATTGGCAAAAGACTGCCGCAGATTATGCGATGCATATAGCAGATGAAACAAAAAAAATACTAAATCCTGCAGGAGAATGGAATTCTTCAAAGATTGTATTTACAACTGAAAAAGTAGAACATTGGCTTAATGGAAAAGTAGTTGTTTCTTTTGTCCCCTGGTCTGAGGATTGGTACAAAAAAAGAAATTCAGGCAAATGGAATAATGCTCCAGATTATGGAAAATTTAAAAAAGGATATATTGGATTTCAGGATCATGGTAGCTCTCTTTGGTTTAAAAATATAAAAATTAGAAAACTGTAAATAGAATGAAAAACATTTTATTTATAATATTTTTTATTTCTCTAAATATAAATTCTCAATGGAAACCAATTGGAGATAATATTAAAACAGATTGGGGAGAAAACATTAATCCTGATAATGTATTACAAGAATATCCAAGACCAATTTTAGTTAGAAAAGATTGGAAAAATTTAAATGGATTGTGGGACTACACAATTACTGGAAAGGGAGAAAACAAACCAAAAAATTATGACGGAGAAATTTTAGTCCCATTTGCAATTGAATCAAGTCTTTCTGGAGTTAAAAAAAGAATTTCAAAAGAACAAGAGTTGTGGTATCACAAAAATTTTCAAATTCCAAGGAAATGGAAAAAAAAAGAAATTATACTTCATTTTGGTGCTGTTGATTGGGAATCGGAACTTTGGATAAACGACAAAAAAGTAGGTATTCACAAAGGGGGTTATGATCCATTTTCTTTTAATATTACTCCCTATTTAAAAAAAGTAAAAAATCAAAAAATAGAACTTAGAGTTTGGGATCCAACAGATGAAGGTTTTCAGCCTAGGGGTAAGCAGGTTAAAAATCCTAGAGGAATTTGGTATAGTCCTGTTTCTGGAATATGGCAAACAGTATGGATTGAGCCTTTAAACACTAAACATATTAGTAATCTATATACTACTACTAATATTGATATTCCAAGTGTAACTATAAAAACATTTACATCTTATAATTCTGAAAAAGATTTTTTACAATTAATCATTAGAGAAAGTGATAAGATTATTTCTAAAATTCAACAAAAATTTGATTCAGAAATTAAAATTGCTATTAATCAGCCTAAATTATGGACTCCAGAAAATCCTTTTTTATATGATTTAGAAATTAATCTTATTTCTGAAGGAGAAATAATTGATGTAGTGAAAACTTATTTTGGAATGCGTAAAATTTCCATAAGAAAAGATATAAATGGCACAAGAAGACTTCATCTAAATAATAAACAATATTTCCAGTTCGGTACATTAGATCAGGGTTGGTGGCCTGATGGATTATATACTGCACCTAGTGATGATGCATTAAAGTTTGATATTATTAAAACCAAGGAATATGGATTTAATATGATAAGAAAACATGTTAAGGTAGAGCCAGCAAGATGGTATTATCATGCAGATAAAATAGGGATGTTAGTATGGCAGGATATGCCCAATCCTGGAAAAACTAATCCACCTACATGGATTAGAAATAAATTTTTTGATGGCAAAGAATATATTCCTCCCCCTGAGGTTGAAAAAAATTTCATGAATGAATGGAAGGAAATTATAGATTTTCTTTATTCAAATCCATCAATAGTTTGCTGGGTTCCCTTTAATGAAGGTTGGGGACAATTTAATACCATAGAGATAACAAATTGGACAAAAAAATATGATCCATATAGATTGGTAAATCCAGCCAGTGGAGGAAATCACTATAAAATAGGAGACATAACAGACGTGCATAATTATCCAAATCCAATAATGAAATTTTATGATCCGGAAAGGTCAAATGTTCTTGGTGAATATGGAGGAATTGGATTAGCTATAGATGGCCATCTTTGGCAAAAAAATAAGAACTGGGGTTATGTAAAATATTCAAATTCTAAAGAAGCCACAGATGAATATATAAATTTTGGAAATCAACTATTTGAAATGGTACCCAAGGGTTTTTCTGGCGCTATATATACTCAAACAACTGATGTGGAAGGAGAAGTTAATGGTTTGATGACCTATGATAGAAAAATATTAAAACTTGATGTAGAAAGAGTAAAAAAAATTAATTTAAAAGTAATCTCAGCTTTGCCAGCTAAGTTTATTAGAATACCTCCAAATTTGTAATAATTTTTTGCATTCCAAGTAGTTTTGTTGGTAACTCAAATAATTTAGTTTATCTTTTTATTCAATATTTTGATTTTAGTTAACTTTAGTAAAAGAGTATATTTATCATGAAAAGAAGTAATAGAAGAAACTTTTTAAAAACAACAGCAACTTTGGCCTCATTACCCCTAATTCCTTCTAATATTTGGTCAAGTACCAAAAAAAATAGACTTAGAACAGCCCATATTGGAGTTGGCGGAATGGGTTCAGCTGACTTAAAGGATATTTCATCTCACAAAGATGTTGACGTGGTAGCTTTATGCGATGTTGATTCAAATGCCTTAATTTCGGCTAGCAAATTACATCCAGAGGCTAAAACTTATAAAGATTATAGGGTCATGATGAAAGAAATGAAGGAAGAATTTGATGCTGTTATTATTTCTACTCCAGATCATACACACGCTCCAGCTTCAATGGTGGCTATGGAAATTAATAAATCTGTTTATTGTCAAAAACCATTAACACATCATGTTTCTGAAGCCAGAGCTATGAGAAAATTGGCAGAAGAAAAGAATCTTATAACTCAAATGGGAATTCAAGTTCATTCTTTTTACGATTATAAACTTGCAACACTATTAATACAATCAGGGATTATTGGTAAAGTTAGTAAAGTAAGAGCATGGTCACCTAAGAATTGGGGATTTGATGGGCCTAAACCTAATGGGTCTGATCCAATACCTGAAAACCTAGATTGGAATTTATGGTTAGGAACCGCAGAAGAAAGACCTTTTAAGAAAAAAGTTTATCATCCAGGTAACTGGAGAAAAATACTAGATTTTGGATGTGGAACTCTGGGAGATATGGGAGTGCATATTTTTGATACCCCTTATAATGCTCTTGACTTAGATGTTCCAATAACAATTAAAAATAATTGCAGAAGACCTAGCGGATTTGGATTTCCTGAAAAAAACACGGTTACATATGAATTTCCAGGGACTAGATTTACCACCGAGTCATTTAAATGGATTTGGAACGATGGCGCTGGATCACCCAAAAAACATAAAGATTTGAAATTGCCAAACAATGAAAAACTCCCATTACAAGGCGCTATGTTTATCGGTGAAAAAGGAAGACTTCTTTTGCCTCATTTCATGGAACTTCCTAGGCTGATAATTGATGGAAAGTATAAAGAATTAGACCTTTCCAATTTAGAGAGTTCAGGAAAAATAACTAGTAAACCTGTAAGAGATTATCAAGGAGAATCCCATCTTCATTACCATCAATTTGTAGATGCATGTTTAGGAAGAGACGAATGTACAGCTCCATTTTCCTATTCAGCAAGGTTGACTGAAACGATATTATTAGGAGTTATTGCCGGAAGGTTTCCAGGGAAAACACTTCATTGGGATAATAAGAAGGCAAGATTTAAAGAAGAAAAGGCTAATGAATTCCTTGATTCTCCATATAGAGATTTTTAAATTTTTATCCTACACCATGACATGTTTTATTAATTTAATATCATGAAAAGGATTATTAATTTATTGTTAGTTGTACCTTTTTTTATATATGCTCAAAATAATTTATTTGAATCATATAATCAGAAAATAATTGAAAAAAACTATGGATTAGAAATGATCCCAATCCCAGAAGGCGAATTTCAAATGGGTAGTCCTTATAGTGAAAGAAACAGAATGGCAGATGAGGGGCCAATTCATAAGGTAAAAATAGAAGCTTTTTGGATGGCTAAATATGAAACTACTTGGGATTTATATCATCTTTTTATGGAAAGAAAAATTGATAAAAAACAACCAAAATTCGATTCTAAAAATGAAGTAAATATTGATGTTGATGGAATTTCTGGTGCCACTACTCCTTATGTTGAAATGAGCTTTGGTATGGGTATAGATGGGTATCCAGCCATTTCTATGACTCAACTTGGAGCTAAGAAATTTTGTCAATGGTTATCCTCAATGACAGGAAATTTTTATAGACTTCCAACTGAAGCTGAATGGGAATACGCATGCAGGGCAGGAACTGCAACAGCATATTCATTTGGAGATGATCCTAAGTTACTTGATGATTATGCTTGGTATAAAAATAACAGTAATGAGTCTTATCAAAAAGTTGGAAAGAAAAAACCTAATTCATGGGGTTTGTATGATATGCATGGGAATGTTTCAGAGTGGACATTGGACAAACATGATGTGAGATCTTACCAAAAATATTCTAATTCTGTTGCAATGAATCCATATGAAAAACCATCACAGCTATATCCTCGTGTGGTAAGAGGAGGTTCATGGATGAATTCCAATTTTAAATTAAGAAGCGCGTCAAGACAAGCATCTTCCAAGCAATGGAAAAAACAAGATCCTCAAATACCAAGAAGTATTTGGTGGCATACAGATGCTCAGTTTGTTGGATTTAGAATTGTAAGGCCATTAAAAGTGCCTAAACCAGAAGAACAATTAGCATATTGGGAATAATTTAAATAAAATAATTATGAAAAGAAGAAATTTTATACGTAACTCATCTATTGCATCTAGTGCTTTATTTGCAATTAATACAATATACCCTAATTCAAATTTTTATAATAAATATAAATTTAATTTAAAATATGCTCCACACTTGGGGATGTTTAAACATCACGCTGGAAATGATCCAATAGATCAATTACGTTTTATGGTTGAACAGGGTTTTACTGCTTTTGAGGACAATAATATGAAAAAAAGAGATGTTGAAACTCAAAAAAGAATGGCTTCTTTTATGATTAATAACAATATGCAAATGGGGGTTTTTGTTGCACATACCATTTATTGGAAAGAGCCAAATCTAGCTAGTGGGAAAAAGGATAAAAGAGCAGAATTTTTAAAAGAAATAAAGGAATCGGTCGAAGTAGCCAAAAGAATAAATGCAAAATGGATGACTGTGGTTCCTGGTCACTTAGATTTAAGGTTAAATATTGGTTATCAAACTGCTAATGTAATAGAGTCTTTAAAGTTAGCTAGTGATATTTTAGAACCACATGGAATTTCTATGGTTTTAGAACCGCTTAATTTTAGAAACCATCCTGGATTGTTCCTTTCTAAAAGTCCTCAGGCCTTTGAAATTTGTAAAGCTGTTAATTCTCCTTCTTGTAAAATATTATTTGATATTTACCATCAACAAATTGAGGAAGGAAATTTAATTCCAAATATTGAAGCTTGTTGGGATGAAATTGCTTACTTTCAAATTGGAGATAACCCGGGAAGAAATGAACCAACATCAGGAGAAATTAATTATAGCAATATTTTTAAGTATATTCATAGTAAAGGATATGATGGTATTTTAGGGATGGAACATGGGAACTCTAAATCCAAAAAAGAAGGAGAAAAAGCAGTTATAGAATCATATAAAAAAGTAGATAATTTTTTAATTTAATAATATGAAACAAAAAAACATAAATAGAAGGTCCTTTGTAAAAAGTGCCACGATTAGTACAGGAGCTTTATTAACAACCCCGTTTTCTTTAGAAGCAATGGCTAACAATTCAAATAGTAGAAAACTTAAACTTGCTGTAGTAGGTTGTGGAGGAAGAGGGACTGGAGCAGTGGTTCAAGCATTAAGAGCTGACAAGGATGTTGAACTAGTAGCCATGGCAGATGCTTTTGGTGATAGAGTTGAAAATAGTTTAAAATATATTACTGAGGAATTAGATGGAGAAATTAAAGTTAAAGTAAAACAAAAAAATAAATTTACAGGATTTAATGCCTATAAAAAAGCTATAGATTTAGCAGATGTGGTAATTCTAACAACTCCTCCAGGATTTAGACCTCAACATTTTGAATATGCAGTAAATAATGATAAGCATATTTTTATGGAAAAACCTGTAGCAACTGATCCTAACGGAATTAGAAGAGTTTTAAAAGCTGCAAAATTAGCAGAGCAAAAAAAATTGAATGTAGTAGTTGGTCTTCAAAGAAGATATGAAAAAAAATACTTAGCTCTTTATAATAGAATTAATAAAGGAGATATTGGAAAAATTGTTTCAGGACAGGTGTATTGGAATGGCGCAGGAGTTTGGGTTAGAAAAAGAGAGTCAGGTCAGACTGAAATGGAATATCAAATGAGGAATTGGTATTATTTTAATTGGATTTGTGGAGATCATATTGTTGAACAACATATTCATAATATTGATGTTGCTAACTGGTTTATTGGCGAATACCCAAAATCTGCAACTGGAATGGGAGGAAGAGAAGTAAGAAAAGGAATTGATCATGGGCAAATTTTTGATCATCATTATGTTGAATTTAATTATCCTGGAGGTGCTGTTATATCTAGTCAATGTCGACATCAACCTGGAACTAATCGAAATGTTAGCGAAGTTTTTCAAGGGACTAAATCAAATGTGTATACCAAACCAAAAAGTAAAATTGTCGATCATAGCGGAAATGATTTATTCATTTATGATAGTATTGGAGATAAAAGTCCTTATCAAATTGAACATGATGAATTATTCAAATCTATTAGAAGTGGTGGAGTAATTAATAATGCAGAGTATGGCGCTAAAACTACTTTAACCGCTATAATGGGAAGGATGGCTACTTATACTGGCAAAGAGATAACGTGGGAACAAGCATTAAATTCTAATCATATTTTAGTCCCAGATAATCTAGATTGGGATTCAATCCCACCAGTAATTCCTGATGAAAACGGAAAATATCCTGTTCCTGTTCCAGGTGTGACTAAAATCAGTTAATAATGAAAAAATATTATTATTTATTATTTATTATTTTTTTAGTTACTAGTTGCCAAAAAGAAGAAAATGGGGATCAGATTACGGAACCCGTATGGAAAACAAAACAATTTACTTTTGATCATAATGGAACTATTAGAACATATATTTTACACAAACCAGCAAATTTTGTAGAAAATTCTCCTTTAGTATTTGTATTACATGGTTTTACTGGTAATGCAAGTAATATAATGAGCTATTCTCAAATGAATCAAATTGCAGATGAAAATGGTTTTATGGTTTGTTATCCTCAAGGCACTGTGTTGACATCGGGACAAACTCATTGGAATGCTAACCTTGATATGAGTTCTGTTAATGATATTGATTTTTTATCACAATTAGCAAAAGAAATTCAATTTAATTATAAAATAAATCCAAAAAATACATTTGTTAGTGGAATGTCAAATGGAGGTTTTATGAGTTATACCTTAGGTTGTCAAAAATCAGATATTTTTAAAGCTATTGCATCTGTTACAGGAACAATGAGCGGGAAAGATTGGAAAACATGTAACCCCTCTAATAAAATTCCAGTAATGCAGATATCGGGAACCAATGATACTACAGTTCCTTGGGATGGAACAATGTCAACTAATTATGGTTGGGGAGGTGCTCCTCACATTATAAAGGTAATGGATTATTGGGCAAATTTAAATGGCTGTAGTAAAGATGAAAAAATAGATTTTCCAGATATAGATACTTCAGATAAATCGACTGTTTCTTTAACTAAAAGAAAAGGAAGCATAAATAATAATGAGGTGTGGCTTTATACCGTTACTGGCGGAGGTCATGATTGGCCTGGCTCGTGGGGAAATAAGGATATTAGTGCCAGTAAAGAAATTTGGAAATTCTTTAAACAACACTTAAAATAAATTTAGATCAAGAGGTTTTTATTAACCTCACCATGAACATCAGTAAGCCTAAATCTTCTGCCTTGATGTTTATATATCATTTTTGTATGGTCAATTCCAAATTGATGTAGGATAGTTGCTTGTAAATCATGAACATGAACGGGATCTTTAACAATATTATATCCTATATCATCAGTTTCACCATAACTGAACCCAGGCTTTACTCCTGCACCAGCCATAAAAATAGTAAAGGACCTTGGATGATGATCTCTTCCATATACCATATCAGTTAATTTCCCTTGACAATAGTTTGTTCTTCCAAATTCTCCTCCCCAAACTACTAAAGTGTCTTCCAACAATCCTCTTTGCTTTAAATCCATTATTAGTGCTGCGGTCGGCTGATCTACATCGTTAGACTGCCCTTTAATTTGAGTTGGTAGATTTTCGTGCTGATCCCAGCCCATGTGATATAATTGAACAAACCTTACATCTTTTTCAATTAGTCTTCTAGCTTGGATGCAATTAGCTGCATAGGTTCCAGGCTTTTGTGCATTTGGACCATACATTTGAAGAATATGATCGGGTTCATTTGATATATCCATAGTTTCTGGCACAGAGGTTTGCATTCTGTATGCCATTTCATATTGAGCAATTCTACTACTTATTTCAGGATCTCCAAATGTAGCTTCTTGCTCTTGATTTAATTCTGCTAAATAATCTAACATTTTTCTTCTCTCACTTGCTGAAACACCATCAGGATTTTTTAGATATAAAACAGGATCTTTTGCTGATCGAAATTGAACTCCTTGGTGAAGGGAACTTAAAAATCCATTTCCCCATAATCTTGAATATAAGGGTTGACCTTTAGGTCTTCCAGTTCCGTTTGATAATAAAACAACAAAAGATGGGAGATTATTATTTAAACTTCCTAATCCATAACTCATCCAAGATCCCATACTAGGTCTTCCCGGCTGTTGAGATCCTGTTTGAAAAAAAGTAATGGCTGGATCATGGTTAATTGCTTCCGTATGCATTGATTTTACAAAGCATAATTCGTCTGCTATTTTTCCAATATATGGCATTAATTCACTTACCCAAGCTCTAGATTCTCCATATTGCTTAAAGTTATATAGACTATTTACAAGAGGAAAGTTAGATTGTCCAGAAGTCATTCCAGTTAACCTTTGCCCTTTTCTTACAGACTCCGGTAAATCTAAGCCTCGCATTTTAGTTAACTTTGGTTTATAATCGAAGAGGTCTAATTGAGAAGGACCGCCACTTTGAAATAAGTAAATAATTCTTTTAGCTTTTGGCGCAAAATGAGGAAGGTTTAATGACTTATTTCCAAGGGAAGAAAAAGGATCCGTATTTTTTCCAAAGTTAAAAGGATCCATTAATGTTCCTAGAGCTAATCCTCCAATACCTAACCCCGCCTTTTTTAAAAAATTTCTTCTATTATTGTTTAAAAAATGCTTATGAACTTCTTCCATATATTTTAACTTTTTTGGGTTGTTTCATCTAAATTGTAAACTAATACCCCTAATGAAAAAAAAGCTTCTTTTTCAGTAATATTACTAATATTTTTTACCTCTTCAAGGTACTGATTTAATTTATTTAATTCTATACTGTTTGGCATTCTTGCTGTGATAGTCCTATATAATTTTATGATTTTATCATCTATTTCTAAATTTGATTCTTCAAAAATTTTATTAGAAAGGTTTTCAGCTGCCAATAAAAATTGTGGATCATTCATTAATGCCAACGATTGCAATGGAGTGCTTGTTTTTTGCCTAACAGTAACGCAAAAATCTCTAGTTGGAGCATCAAATATCATCATTGAGGGAGGGGGAACTGTTCTTTTCCAAAATGTATAAAGACTTCTTCTAAATAAATTTTCTCCAGTATCAGGAACATAAAAAGCTAAACTTCCACCACCACCACCAGTTACTTCATCCCATAAACCTTCCGGTTGCATAGGTTTCACACTAGGGCCACCAATCCTTTTAACTAACATTCCACTAGAAGCTAAGGCATTATCTCTAACCATTTCTGCTGAAAGTTTTTGTCTAGGATATTGTGCTAAATAAGTATTGTCTGGATCTATGATTAAATTTTCAGCTTTAATTTTACTAGATTGTCTGTAAGTTGAGGACATAACTATTCTTTTAATAAACTTTTTGGTATCCCACTCATCAGAATTTTGATAAGTATATGCCAACCAGTCTAAAAGCTCTGGATTGATGGGTTTACTTCCCTGACTTCCAAAATCATCAGGCGTGGAGACTATTCCTACTCCAAAAAATTGTTGCCAAATTCTATTTACTGCTACCCTGGAGGTTAAAGGATTGTCTTTTTCAAAAAACCATTTAGTTAAACCAATTCTGTTTTTTGGATATTTTTTTTCATCAAATGGTAGTATAATTTTAGGTGTTCCAGGTTCTACTTCATATGTTGGGGCATCATAACTTCCTCTATTTAAAACATAAGTTTTTCGAAGATTTTCAGATTCCTTCATAACCATAAGTGTCACTTTATTTATACTATCAGGAAGATTTACAAAACTAAGTTCACTTTCTGTTTCACCTTTTTTAATTGTTAAATTTGGTTTTGGTGCAGTATCCCCATAAGCAATAATTCCATTTTCATCTACATTATTAAAGAAACTGAATAAGTTAAAAAATTCTTTCTGTGAAACAGGATCATATTTATGAGAATGACATCTTGCACATTCAACGGTTAATCCCATCATTATTGTAGATGTTGTAATGGTTCTATCCGCAACATATTCAACCCTATATTCTTCAGGAATAACTCCTCCTTCTTGAGTAATTTTATGGTTTCTATTAAATCCTGATGCAAGTATTTGTTCTTTAGAAGCATTTGGTAACATATCGCCAGCTATTTGCCACTTCATAAACTTATCATAAGGTAAATTTTTATTATAAGCATGAATAACCCAATCTCTCCATGGCCACATAATTCTTTCTTGATCATCTTGATACCCATGGCTGTCTCCATATCTGGCCAAATCCATCCAAATAGATGCCATTCTTTCACCATATGAATCAGATGCGAGTAATTTATTAACCGCTTTCTCATAGGCATTCTCAGATTTGTCTAATAAAAAAGAGTCTATCTCTACGATGGTTGGAGGAAGACCTATAAGATCAAAAGAAACTCTACGCAATAAAATTTCTTTTTTTTCCATTTCGGAAGGCTCTAATCCTTTTAATTCTAAATTTTTTGCTATAAAATAATCTATTTCATTTGAAGTCCAATCCTCAAAAATAGTTGAAGGAATTTCGGATAGCTTAGGTTTATTATATGACCAATGTTTTTCCCATTTTCCACCTTGATCAATCCATTTTTTCAAAATATTTTTTTCTTTTTCTGAAAGTATTAAATTAGAATCAGGTGGCGGCATCAAATAATCAATTTTTTCACTATTTATTCTTTTAAGAATTTCACTTTCATTTGGATTATTCCTATTTACAATAAAATGACTTTCACTGTCTTTTAAAGAAGCATAAAATCCATCTTCAATATCAAGTCTTAAATTGGCTTTTCTTGCCTTTTCATCTGGACCATGGCAAGCATAACATTTATCTGAAAGAATTGGTTTTACATCAAAATTAAAATCAACTAAGTTTATTTCTTCATTGGAAAAATTAGAATTTGAGAAAGCACTATCCTCTTTGGAAATTACAGTCGTATTCTCATTAGGAATACTAGATAAACCTTTGAATAATAATGCTGCTACAAATGGAATAATAAAATATCCAAGCAACCTATATTTTTTTAAATTATTGTCCACAATAATTTAAAGGTATAATTTTTTTTTTTTAATTAAATATTTGAATCTAATTAGAGTTTATTTTAAAGCTTTTAAAATAATTTTTTCCATAACATTATACCCTGCTTTATTTGGATGAACTAGATCATCAGCTGAAGTATATTCAGGAACTTTTAAGCCTCCATTTTCATCGGACATAAATGAATAATAATCAACATATTTGAGATTATTTTTTTTGCAGTAATCTTTCAAAATCTTATTAAGTTTAATCACTTTTGATGCAGGATTTAATCCAGGTGACCAAGGAAAATCTAATGCTGGAAGTGTAGAACATATAAAAACACTAATATTGTTAGCCAGTGCAATTTCAGCCATAGAAATTATATTTTCAGCAGAATTTTCAATCGAAATTGGTCCAGTATTTCCTGCTATATCGTTTATGCCAGCCAAAATTACAACACTCTTAGGGGATAAGTTTACAACATCAGATTTAAATCTAATTAACATTTGTGGAGTAGTTTGACCACTAATTCCTCTATTTACAAAAGGATTTTCAATAAAAAATTTTTTATTAAAAAAACTCCATCCTTCTGTAATGGAATTCCCCATAAAGACTACTCTATTAGGTTCAATTATTTTCTTTAATTCTTTATTGTTTTTTTGATATTTATTTAAATTAGCCCAATCCTGTAAATTCCCACCTCCAGCTATATTTATATCCTGTGAGTAATTATTGTCCATAATAAAATTTAGTATTAATATTAGAAATGTTAATTTTTTTAGATTCATTTTATTAATTTTTTTTAGTTTTTGAGTGTATCCATTTTAAAAAATCTTTTTCTGCAAAAGCTACATCCCAACTATTATGTTCTACATTTTCATAAATGGTAACTTTTGGATTTCCTCCAGCATTAATTATGGCTTGAGCCATTTTTAATGATTGATTTGGATGAACAACTTTATCTGCAGAGCCATGAAAAATCCAAATATTAACTTTTTTTGCAAAATTATCGACTGAATTAGGGTCACCATCACCACAAATTGGAGTTGCAGCAGCGAACATATTAGGCCTTTGATTTAGTATTGAAAAAGTTCCTAAACCTCCCATGGATAATCCGCTTATATATACTTTATCTTTATCAACATCTTTACGATTAACTAAATGATCCATGAGCTTAATAACTAAAGCTAGAGCATCAGATTTTTCAACTTGATAATCATATTCATAAGGAGAATAATAACCTCCCCACCAATCATTTTTAGGAGATTGCGGAAAAATTACCCAAGACTTATATTTTTCTCTATTTTCTTTTTTTAAAAATAATTTAGCTCCGTGAACAAGTTGTAATTCATTATCGTTTCCTCTTTCTCCAGCTCCATGTAAAAAAAGATGTAAAGGATAACTTTTTTCTGAATCATAATTTTGAGGCTTTAAAACTCTGTAATTTAGAGTGTCTTTTCCTTGAATAAAAATTTCTTTTTCAAATAAATCTAAATTTTGAGAACTTAATGTGTTTAAAAAGAAGAACATTAATATTAAAGGTTTTGTAATAATACTTTTGGTTTTATTATACCAACTTGGTTTCATAGCAATTTTCTCTGATATCCTTTTCCTTATTATTTTTAAATCATTTAGAGTTGGCATCCAATCATTGTATAAATTATTATCTATAAAAATTCTAGTTGGAAATTTTCTGTTAATATCAGGTTTAAATCCTCTATTTTTCATCTCTCTTATAATATCTTGATATCTATTGTATAGATACTCTCCTTTATCATAAAAGAAATATACATGACCTGAATTAAGAGTATATTTTTTGCTTATTTTTTCTCTCCTTAAACCAATTTTACTATTTAATGTACGATTTAGTGCTGCTGGAATCATAGTTATTTCTCTATACTCTGCTATAAGATGTTGGTCTTTTAATTCTGACGGATTAACCAAATTTATTCTTGTCATAAACCTCTTATTCTGTTGAAGGTATTCTTATTTTTTCAACTAAATCTTGTATTTCTTTTGGAGGATCACTTGTTATATGACAAACAATAAGTGAAACTATAAAATTAGTTAACATTGCAAAAGTACCAAAACCTTCAGGAGATATTCCAAACCACCAATCTTCACTTGTTCCACCACCAAACCATCCAAATTTAAATTTTGTCATATAAAAAAGCATAAGTAAAAGTCCAGTTGACATTCCTGCAACTGCTCCTTCCTTATTCATTCTTTTATAGAAAATACCCATTACAATAGCGGGAAAAAAAGAAGCGGCAGCTAGACCAAAAGCAAGTGCTACAACTGCAGCAACAAAACCGGGAGGATTAATTCCAAAATATCCAGCCATAACAACTGCAAAAAATGCAGAAATTCTAGCAGCGATTAGTTCGCCTTTTTCAGAAACGTCAGGTTTAATTATTTTTTTTATTAGATCGTGAGATATTGAAGATGAAATTACTAAAAGTAGACCTGCTGCGGTTGAGAGTGCAGCAGCTAAGGCACCTGCTGCTAAAAGAGCAATTACCCAATTTGGCAATTCCGCTATTTCAGGATTTGCCATTACCATTATATCTCTATCAATAGTAAGTTCATTTATTTGTGGATCAGCTACATATTGTACTATACCATCTTTATTTTTATCATCAAAAGTTAATAAACCTGTTTTTTCCCAATTGTCAAACCAACCAGGCAATTCATCATATTTTTTTTCACTAACTGTTTCAATTAAATTAGTTCTAGCAAATACTGCTATTGCTGGTGCAGTAGTATATAAAATAGCAATAAATAGAAGTGCCCAACCAGCAGACTTTCTAGCATCACTAACTTTTTTAACTGTAAAAAATCTCACGATTACATGTGGAAGCCCTGCTGTTCCAACCATAAGTGCAGCTGTTATAAAAAATACATCCAACATAGATTTGGATCCTGATGTGTATTCGTGAAAACCTAACTCCATACTTAGACCATCGAGTTTATCTAAAAGATAAATCCCATCAGCACCTTGGGAACCAAAACCAAGTTGAGGAATTGGATTACCAGTCATTTGAATAGAAATAAAAATAGCCGGGACCATGAAAGCAAAAATTAATACACAATATTGTGCAACTTGGGTATATGTAATCCCCTTCATTCCTCCCAATACGGCATAAAATAATACTATTGCCATTCCAATTACAACACCAGTATTAATATCTACTTCTAAGTAACGTGAAAAAACCAAGCCTACGCCTCTCATTTGCCCTGCTACGTAAGTAAATGATATAATTAATGCACATAAAACTGCAACTAATCTTGCAGTATTAGAGTAATATCTATCACCTATAAAATCAGGAACAGTAAATTTCCCAAATTTTCTTAAATAAGGCGCTAAAAGCAGAGCTAATAAAACATATCCACCTGTCCAACCCATTAAAAAAACTGATCCATCATATCCCATAAAAGATATTAGCCCAGCCATTGAAATAAAAGAAGCAGCAGACATCCAATCTGCTGCAGTTGCCATTCCATTTGCTATTGGCGATACTCCGGCACCAGCCACATAGAAATCTTTTGTTGATCCTGCTTTAGACCAAAAGGCTATTCCTATATATAGTGAAAAAGTTAACCCGATCATTAGCCATATCCAAAGTTGTAAAGTCATAATAATTACTTTATATTATATTTTTTGTCTAACCTATTCATTAGAGATATATACACAAATATTAGTAATACAAATACATAAATAGAGCCTTGCTGAGCAAACCAAAAGCCTAACTTAAATCCAGCTATCTTAATTTGATTTAATTCATCAATTAATAAAATTCCAAATCCAAATGAAACTGTAAACCAAATTGATAATAATATCACCAGGTATTTTAAGTTTTCTTTCCAATATTGTTGAGCGAGTTTTTTATTCATAATTATAAAAGTATTTAATTATTATTTTAGTTCAACCACAATTTAGTTTTTTTTAAATCATTTAATACATTAAAAAAAGATCAATATTTATAAATTTAAAAACAAATCAACTATTTTTAATTAATAAAAGAATCCTAAATGAAACATAGAATTATTATTTTTTCTCTTTTATGTTATTTTTCTTGTGATACAATTACAAAAAAACCTAAAGCGTCATCAGATCATAGTTGCATGCCAAGCAATACTATCACAAGAAATTTATCAGAAAATTCATATGACATTGAAATTGCCTTATCTGGAAATACTAATGGGATGATCTTTGTTAAAGGTGGAGAGTTTGAAATGGGTGGAGATAATAATGAGGCAAAACAAGATGAGTTTCCAAAACATAAAGTTATAGTAAATTCATTTTGGATGGATGAAACGGAAGTTACAAATGATCAATTTAAAGAATTTGTAGATGCAACAGGATACATAACAACTGCTGAAAAGGCAATAGATTGGAATGAAATTAAAAAAATAGTACCTCCTGGAACACCAAAACCTCATGATAGCTTATTGTCGCCAGCCTCATTAATTTTTTATGAAACTGAAGTTACAAATTTGAACGATTACACTCAATGGTGGAGGTTGGAAAAAAAGACCAATTGGAGAAGTCCTTTTGGAAAAAATAGTAATATAAAAAATAAGGGAAATCATCCTGTAGTTCATATTAGTTGGGATGATGCAATTGCATACTGTAAATGGACAGGTAAAAGATTGCCTACGGAAGCAGAATTTGAATATGCATCAAGAGGGGGTTTAATAAACAATATATATAGTTGGGGAAATGAACCAGTATATGAAGGCATATTAAAAGCTAATATTTGGGAGGGAAAATTTCCTTCAAATAATAAAATGGAAGACAAGTTTTACTACACTGCTCCAGTTAAATCTTTTCAGCCCAATGGATTTGGATTTTATGATCTTGGCGGAAATGTTTGGGAATGGTGCTCTGATTGGTATCATTCAGATTACTACAATATGAGTTCAGAAAAATTGGCTATTAATCCTAAAGGCCCAAAAAACAGTTATGATCCTATGGAACCTTATAGCCCAAAAAAAGTTATGAGAGGCGGAAGTTTTTTATGTAATGATTCTTATTGTAGTGGGTTTAGAAATTCTATGAGAATGAAAAGCACTCCAGACTCAAGTTCAATGCATACTGGATTTAGAACTGTAATGGATGTGAAGTCTTAAAAAAAAACACCCCCGGTTTTAGAACTCGGAGGTGTTTTAACAACAACTAACCAAAAATATTATGTATTAATAGTGTTGCATTAATCATGCCAAACTCATTTTTTAAAACATTTTTTTAAAATGAATTATTGTTTTAAACCCTTTTTTAGTAAAATAAGATGGAGAGTCTATAGGTCCAGCAGCTAAAATAAAATCTCCACCCCAAGCACCTAAACTTTTAATCTCACCCTTGTAATCTTTAAATAAAATTTCTTTAATAGGCTTTCTTTTAAGTTCTTTTGAAAGAAGTAATTCATGTTTTTTAATGCAATTTTGAAATTCAATTAGATTATTTGAAGAAATAAACTTTTTCGTCAATTGAGAAAAGGCCAGTATGACATTAGAAGAAATTTTTTTAGCATTAAAAATTTTAATTTGATTATTTGTTTCTTGTTTTTTATTTAAATGAATAAAAAATAAATTGTCTGAAAAAACTGGTTTAAAAGAAGTCTCCTGAATTATTGGCAAGCTATTTTCTAGTTTATAAAGTAATGGAGTTTTACTTTTAGCACAAGCAATATCATATCCACTTCCTTTATAATTGGACCAAAGTAATTTATAAGGATCAATTTTAGCCCAATTTGCAATATTGTTTATTAAAGTTGAAGAGCTGCCTAAACCCCAATCATTTGGAAAATCAAGTTTAGTTTTAACTATTCCTCCAGAATCACTTGATAAAAAAGATGAATTCATTTTTTTTGCTGATAATAAAATCGATTGTAAAACCTTTCCTTTTTTACTATTGCTACTATTAGTAAAATGAAGATTTGATAGATTAAATTCACAATTAAACCAAATTTTGTTTTTTGAATCATAACTTTTCCAAATCAATTTATTGGATTTTTTTTTAATAAAAATTAATGATTGTTTAAATCTTGTAGGAATTGCTAAAGCCAAAGCTCCTTTTAACACTACATATTCAGAAGTCATTAGTATTTTTCCTGAGCTAGTAGTTTTAAAGTCCATTTTTTCTAATATTTGACAACTCTTTTTCTACTGAATTAAAAGAAACAAGATTTGATTTGAAATGAGTTATTAAATGTTTTTTTTCACTATTCGAAGCTTCTAGAGAATTTAAAATATTTATCAAATGCATTTTCATATGTCCTTTTTGAATTCCTGAAGTAATTAAAGATTTTAGAGCTCCAAAATTTTGTGCAAGACCAGCAACAGCAATAATTTTCATTAATTCCTTACCGGAGGGATTTTTTAAAAGATTTAGTGACCATTTTACTAAAGGATGAAGATTAGTAATTCCCCCTACTGTTCCAAGTGAAATGGGTAATTCAATCCAAAAATTAAAAATACCATTCTTAATATTTACATCAGAAAGACTTTTGTAATAACCATCTTTTGATGCATAAGCATGTACCCCTGCTTCAATAGCTCTAAAATCATTTCCAGTTGCAATAATTACAGCATCTACGCCATTCATAATTCCTTTATTATGAGTTACTGCTCTAACTTTTTGAGTTTTTGCAATATTAATTGCTTGATTGAATTTTATTGCGAAATTATTTGCGCTTAAATTTTTATGAATACCTAGATCCTTAATAGGACAACTAACTTCTGCTCTAACTAGGCAGTCTGGAACATAATTTGAAAATATACTCATTATAATTTCAATATTTTTTTCAGTATTTGAAAAAGAATCAAATGAGTTAGCTTCTTTTTTTATAGATTTAGCAAATTGTTCTAAACAAGAATTAATAAAATTGGCTCCCATAGAATCTGCTGTATCAAACGCAGCTTCTATTTGAAAATAATTTTCAATATCTTTTGTTTTATCTAAAAGTTCAATGTTTAAAATTCCACCCCCTCTTTTAGTCATGTTATGACTAATCTTTTCACAATCTTTCAATAGTTTAGGTTTTATTTTATTAAAAAAATTGTTTAGAGTTTCTTTATTTCCATCAAAAATAAAATGTACTTGCCCAGTTTTTTTAAAATTTATAATCTTTGTTTTAAAGCCTCCTCTTTTCCTCCAGAACTTAGCTGCTTTGCAAGCTGCAGCGACTACAGAGCTTTCTTCAATTGCCATTGGAATTGTATAATCGATTCCATCAATTAAAAAATTTGGTGCTACTCCAAGTGGAAGTATAAAATTTGAAATTGTATTTTCAGCAAATTCATCGTGAATTCTTTGTAGATTTAAATCACTATTCCAATATTGTTTAAGTAGATTATAAGATTTTTTTTTATTATGAAAATATGTGCTATTAATCCAAGCTATTTTCTCTTGCTTAGATAATTTAGAAAAACCATCAATTTTATTATTGGATTTTTGTTTTTTCACTATACAAAGATAATCATTGTGTTATTTAATTGATGAAGATGAGTTTCTTTATTTTTACGATCTTTATGATCAACTATAAAAATAATTATATGAGATCTCTTACTAATTCTGTATTATTCTTCTTATTGATTTTTTCTTTTTTTGGATGTGAAAACAGCAAAAATGAAAAACCTAATATTATATATATTTTAGCTGATGACCTAGGCTATGGAGAGGTTGGAGTATATGGCCAAAAATTTATTGAAACTCCTAATATTGATAATTTGGCTAAAACAGGAATGTTATTCACTAATCATTATAGTGGAGCTCCAGTTTGTGCGCCAGCAAGAAGTGTATTGATGACTGGAATGCATATGGGAAATACTCATATTAGAGCTAATGGCGAATGGAGTGAGAGGGGGGATGTTTGGAGTTTTCAAGCAATGTTTGATGATCCCAATTTAGAAGGTCAAAGACCTTTGTTAGATTCTATAGTTACAGTTGCTAAAGTTTTAAATGATAATGGTTATAAAACCGGTATGGTAGGAAAATGGGGTTTAGGAGCACCTATGACAAACAGTATTCCAAACAAAAAAGGTTTTGATTTTTTTTATGGATATAACTGTCAAAGACAAGCACATACTTTATATCCAACTCACTTATGGAGAAATGAAAACAGACATATTCTAAATAATTACATTGTTAATAAGAATGAAACTCTTGATGATAAAGACCCTTATAATCAAGAATCCTACAAGAAATATAATCAAAGCGATTATGCCCCTACATTAATGCACAATGAGGCTCTGAGTTTTATTGAGCAAAATAAAAAGAATACATTTTTTCTTTATTATGCTTCGCCTCTTCCACATTTACCTTTACAAGCTCCTGAAGGTTGGGTTAAATATTACAACGAAAAGTTTGGTAAAGAGGAACCTTATGTTGGAAGATCATATTACCCCAATAGGACACCAAGAGCCACTTATGCTGCTATGATTTCTTATTTAGACGAGCAAGTTGGAGAAATTATTGCTAAACTTAAGGAAATTGGTGAGTATGAAAACACCTTAATAATTTTTACTAGTGATAATGGTCCTACTCATGTTCCACAGGTGGATTATGAATTTTTTAACAGTACAGGAATTTTTGTTAATTCCAGGAATACGATGAAAGGAAGTGTGAATGAGGGAGGAATAAGGGTTCCCATGATAGCAAGTTGGCCAAATGAAATTGAACCAGGAACCTCTTCAGATCATATTTCCGCATTTTATGATTTTTTTGAAACAGCTCTTGATGTGGCTAGTATTGAGTCGCCAATTCAAACCGATGGTATTAGTTTTTATCCTGAATTAAAAGGGCAGAAACAAAAAAAACATAAATATTTGTATTGGGAGTTCCCAGCAAATGGAGGATTACAGGCAATTAGAATGGGGAAGTGGAAAGGTCTTAAAAAGAATTTATTTAAGGAAAAATCTAAACTTAAACTTTTTGATTTATCTATAGATTCTAAAGAACTTAATGATCTATCTTCAAAATTTCCGGAAGTTGTTTCTGAATTGGAAGAGTATTTAAAAGAAGCCCACTCGACACCTTATTTAGATAATTTTATAATTCCTTCCTTAGAATAAAAATGTTTATTTAATAAAAGGTTGTTTAAAGTCGGAACTAAAGCAGCTTCTAGCTTTTAAAGATTAAAATAATAATGACAAATTCAATAATTATAATGGCAGCAGGCGCTTCATCAAGGATGAAGGCCTCTGTTGATTCAACTATTTTAACAGAAAGTCAAATAGAATCTGCTAATTCTAAAAGCAAAGTTTTAATTGAGTTTGGAACGGAATCAAAGCCATTTATTAGTTATTCTATTTCTAACATGATTAAATCAGGGTTTAATAATATATATATAGTCACAAGTGAAAATGCACATTATTTTAGAGATAATTTTAAAGACCTTTTAAAAATTGATTTAAAAAAGTGTAATGTAAAATTTTCTATTCAATATTTACAAACTAATCGAAGTAAACCTTTGGGAACTGCAGATGCAATTTTTCAGACAATGGAACAGTATCCTAATTTAAAATCTCAATCTTTTTGTGTTTGTAATGGGGATAATTTATACTCAATAGAATCTTTAAAAAAAATTAAATCTACAAAATCAAAGAATGCATTTATTGCTTACGATAGAGATGGTTTAAAGTTCCCAAAAGAAAGAATTTCTTCGTTTTCAATTGCTAAATTGGATAAAGAAAATTTATTAATTGATATTATTGAAAAACCTAATAAATCAATAATTAATAAATCTCTTGATAGTTTGGGAAAAATTAGGGTTAGTATGAATCTGTTTAAATTTCATGGTGAAGACAGCTTTTCTTTTTTTAAAAACTGTCCCATCAACAAAAAAAGAAATGAAAAAGAGATTCCAGATGTTTTAAAACAAATGATTTTAAAAAAAAATAAAAACATTTTGGGTATTCCTGTTTTTGAAAATGTATTGGATCTGACTTCTAAAAAAGATATAATGGAGATTTATAAATATCTAAAATAATATTCTTGATTTTTTTATTACATTTTAACTAGATTGTCTTATTTTTAAAAAAAATCAATTTTATGATTGAGTTATCATCATTTGATTATGCTATAATATTATGTTTTTTTTCAATTACATTAATTATAGGATTTTTAGTTTCGAAAAAGTCTTCCTCAAGTTCAACTGAATATTTTCTCTCTGGGAGAAATATGCCTTGGTGGCTATTAGGAATTTCTATGGTAGCTACAACTTTTTCAACTGATACACCAAATCTTGTTACTGATATTGTTAGAACAAATGGAGTTTCTGGAAATTGGGTTTGGTGGGCATTTTTACTAACAGGATTGTTGACAGTTTTTGTTTATGCTAAGTTGTGGAGAAGATCAAATGTGGCTACTGATATGGAATTTTATGAATTAAGATATAGTGGTTGGGGAGGTAAATTTTTAAGAGGATTTAGAGCTGTATATCTTGGGGTTATTTTTAATGTTATGGCTATGTCTGGAGTAACTCTAGCTGCAATTAAAATTGGCGAAATAATGCTTGGCCTCTCTCCAATGGATACTATTCTTTATGCAGGGACTATAACTGTTATTTTTAGTACAGTTGGCGGTTTTAAAGGAGTAGTATACACAGATTTTATTTTATTCTTTGCAGCTATGGCGGGATCAATAGGAGCAGCATATTATTTAGTTAACCTCCCTGAAGTTGGTGGAATGGTTAATCTAATTGCTAAAACCCCAAACGATATGTTATCTATGACACCAAGTTTGGATGATCCAGACATCTATATTCCACTACTAATTGTTCCTCTTGCTGTGCAATGGTGGAGCTCATGGTATCCTGGGGCTGAACCAGGAGGTGGAGGATATATTGCTCAAAGAATGTTAGCTGCAAAAGATGAAAATCACGCAATAGGAGCTACGTTTTTCTTTAATGTAATGCATTATGCGCTTAGACCTTGGCCATGGATAATTGTCGCTTTAGCTTCACTAATAGTTTTTCCTGATTTAGCAAGTATTCAAGAGGCATTTCCTAATATTTCTGAAGATAAACTAGGCCACGATTTAGCATATCCTGCTATGCTAACTATGCTTCCTTCTGGATTATTAGGATTGGTGATTGCCTCACTTGTAGCAGCATATATGTCAACTATTTCTACACATCTTAATTGGGGATCATCTTATATTGTGAATGATTTTTATAAGCAACAGATTAAAAAAGATGCATCTGAAAAAGAACTTGTAAACATTGGAAGAATTTCAACAGTAACATTATTTCTTCTAAGTGCTGTTTTCGCATTATTATTAACAAATGCTTTACAGTTATTTGATGTTATTTTAATGTTTGGAGCAGGAACAGGCTTAATTTTTATTTTAAGATGGTTTTGGTGGAGAATAAATGCTTGGAGTGAAATTACAGCAATGTTTGTTTCAGGATTTGTATCGATAATATTAAATTTTACAAGTTTAGGGCCTTTATTATTTTCTGATTCAGGAATTTTAGAATCTTATTATAAGTTTCCTGTGGTTGTCATATTTACTACAGTCGTGTGGGTAATTGTTACTTTTTTAACTAAACCAGATTCAATAGAAGCCTTAATTGATTTTTGTAAAAAAACCAATCCAGGGGGCCCTGGATGGGAGAAAATTAGATTAGAAGCTTTAAAAAAAGATATTTCTTTTAATAATAAAAGTGATAAAACATGGTCAGTTCCACTTGGAATAATATGTATGTTATTTGGATGTTTTGCTATATACTCTATATTATTCTCAACAGGTTATTTTATTTATGGAGAAGTAAATAATGGAATTTGTTTTTTAATTATTGCTCTTGTTTTTGCTATCTTATTAAAAAATAGTTGGAAAAAATTAAATAAACTAAATTGACAAATGATAATTAATTATAAATCACCTGGAACTTTAGAGGAAACTAGATTTGAAAAAATTCACAGTGTAATTTTTGATGAATCAAAACAAGCATCAAAAATAGTTGCAAATGAAATAGCAATTTTAATTAGAAAAAAACAAAAAGAAAACAAGAATTGTATTTTAGGCTTAGCTACAGGTTCTTCTCCAATTTCGGTTTATAAGGAACTTGTAAGATTACATAAGGAGGAAGGTCTTAGTTTCTCAAATGTTATTACATTTAATTTGGATGAATATTTTCCAATGAAAAATGTTGATATACAAAGTTACCATCATTTTATGCATCTTCATTTGTTTTCTCACATTGATATTAAATTGGAAAATATTAATATTCCAAATGGTGAATTGGATTTAGATAAAATTAACAATCATTGTAATAAATATGAGAATAAGATTAAAAAATTAGGGGGAATTGACTTTCAGCTTTTAGGTATTGGAAGAACTGGTCATATTGGATTTAATGAACCTGGTTCAAATTATAGTTCATTAACAAGAATGGTTCATCTTGATTATATTACAAGAAATGATGCAAGAAAAGGTTTTTATGGAATTGAAAATGTTCCTACAAGGGCAATTACAATGGGAATTAATACTATTAGAAAATCTAAAAGAGTGGTTCTTTTAGCTTGGGGGCAAAATAAGGCAGAGGCAATTAAAAAAGCAATTGAAGGAAAGGTAGATACAAATATTCCGGCGAGTTTTTTACAAAACCATAAAAATGTAACATTTGTTTTGGATAGAACTTCAGCCTTTAATTTGACAAGGATTAGATCACCTTGGAAAGTAGGTTCTTGTATATGGACTAAAGAGTTAAAATCAAAGGCAGTGGTTTGGCTTTGTAAAAACACTAATAAGTCAATTTTGAATTTGACAGAGTCTGATTATAATGAAAATAATTTGTCAGAATTACTGATTCATCAATCTCCCTACGAAATCAATTTAGAAGTTTTTAATAAAATTTCTAGAACCATTACTGGTTGGCCAGGAGGAAAGCCGAATGCAGATGATAAATATAGGCCGGAAAGAGCTAATCCTACTAAGAAAAGAATTATAATTTTTAGTCCTCATCCTGATGATGATGTAATTTCTATGGGAGGTACTTTTGAAAGATTGGTTTCACAAGGTCATGAAGTACATGTCGCTTATCAAACTTCTGGCAACATTGCTGTAAACAATTCTGACGTTCTTAAGTTTTTAGAGGTTTATTCGGACACTTCTAAAAATGCTAAAAAGAAATATAATGAATTAATTGAAATTTTAAAAAATAGTAATGAAGTTTTAGAAAATAAAGAGATAAGAAACATAGCAACTTTAATAAGAGAAAAAGAATCTTTTGCAGCTACTAGATTTATAGGAATTCCTGATTCTAATGTACATTTTTTAAGACTTCCATTTTATGAAACAGGAACTGTAAAAAAATCTGCACCTTCAAGTTTAGACTTAGACATTATGATAAGTGTAATTTCTAAGATAAAACCTCACCAAATTTATGCTGCCGGTGATCTTGCTGACCCACATGGAACTCATAAAGTTTGCCTGGACATTCTTTTTGATGTATTGAAAAGTATTAAGAAAAAAAGTTTTATGAAAAACTGTTGGGTTTGGCTTTATAGAGGAGCTTGGCATGAATGGGAAATTCATGAAATAGATATGTCTATTCCTATGAGTCCTAACCAAGTTTTGAAAAAAAGAAAAGCTATTTTTTACCATCAAACTCAAAAAGATAATGTAATGTTTCAGGGAGATGATAATAGGGAGTTTTGGGTTAGAACAGAAGATAGAGATAGAGCAATTGCTAAAGACTTTCGGGATTTAGGGATGTCGGACTACTCAGCTATAGAGACTTTTAAAAGACACTACTTTTAGATATATTCTCATATGCAAATTATTAAAGAAGTATGTGTTGACTCATTTTTAAATGCAGTTAATGCTGAAAAAAAAGGCGCAAATAGAATTGAACTATGTGCAAGACTTGATCTTGACGGTTTGACTCCTAATAAAAAACTAATTAAGAAAGTGTTTTCAAATTTGAGTATTCCAATTAGAGTAATGATTAGACCTAAACACCCTTCTTTTATATATTCTGAAGAAGATATTCAAAGGATGATTGAAGATATTAATTATTGCAAAAAATTAGGGGTTGATGGGGTTGTTTTAGGTTGTTTGAATGAAGATTCAAATTTTAATATGAATCAAATTAATTTATTGTCAGAAATAGCGAAACCTTTAAATGTTATTATTCACAAATCAATTGATAAGACAGATTCTGTACTTAATTCCCTTTTATTATTGTTAAAAAACAAAAATATAAATGGAGTTTTATCATCTGGAGGCAAGACTTTTGCAATAGATGCAACGAAAACTTTAAAAAAAATGTTAGATTTAGTCCCAGATAATTTTGAAATAATTAATGCAGGTGGAATTACATATAAAAATATTAATGAATTACATTCTTTAATTCAAGGAAAATATTATCACGGAAAAAAAATAATTAAATTAAAATAATAATATATGAATGATCAAAATGAATTACTGCAGAAAACATTTCTTGGACATCCAATAGGCCTTTTTTATCTCTTCTTTACAGAACTTTGGGAACGCTTTAGTTATTATGGTATGAGAGCAATACTTGTTCTTTATTTAGTTTCAGAAACATCTGGAGTAAACCCTGGATTGGGCTGGAGTGATAGATCAGCTCTTGAGTTGTATGGATGGTACACCATGTTTGTTTACTTGGCAACAATACCAGGAGGAATTTTAGCAGACAGGTATTTGGGTCAAAAGAAGTCAGTTATGATTGGTGGACTTTTATTGTGTTTTGGACACGGAATTTTAGCAGTGGAGGCTCTATGGGCATTTTATACAGGATTGACATTTATTGTTTTGGGGGTTGGATGCTTAAAGGGGAATATCTCTACCATGGTAGGTGGACTTTACAGTAAAACGGATCATAATAAAAGAGACATGGGGTTTTATATATTTTATATGGGAATTAATATTGGTGCTGCTGTTTCCGCTCTTCTTGTAGGATATATTGGTGAAACTTATAATTGGCATTATGGTTTTGGATTAGCAGGCATTGGAATGGCTATTGGACAATTAGGTTATTGGAAGGGACAAAAATATTTAGTTCATGTTGGAAATAAGGTTGAATTAGAAACTTCAAATAATAAGAAATCAGACAATTTATTTTTACAGATTTTTAAAAAAACTAATTCTTTATTAGGGTTTTCTCTAACTGCGATTATTGGGTTATACTTAGGATTAAATGGAGTTTGGGATTATGGTTTGCTTTTAATTGGAATTGCATTTGCTGTTGGATTTGCAATTGTAGTATATAATGATGGAAATAAGATTGAAAAAGATAGAATAATAGTTACTTACTTAGCATTTTTAATAGTTATAGTTTTTTGGGGATCGTTTGAACAAGCAGGAGGTTTAATGAATTTATATGCATCTCAAAAGACAGATTTAGCTCTAGGATCTTTTATGGTTCCTGCCAGTTGGTTTCAGTCTGTTAATGCAACTTTTATTTTAATTTTTGCAACTTTAGTTGGCTCTTTCTGGATTTGGTGGAAAAAATCAGGATATGAACATTCTTCACTTTTTAAAATGGCTTTAGGTGTAATTATTATGGGATTTGGTTTTTTCTTTATGTCTATTGCTTCAAATGAAGTTACTTATGATTCTTCAGGAGAAATTATAAAAAAATCAGCTATGTATTGGTTAGTATTGGCTTACTTTTTTCATACAATTGGAGAGTTATGTGCCTCTCCTGTAGCTCTTTCTTTTATAACTAAGTTAGCTCCAGCACGTTGGGGTGCTTTTATGATGGGAGCTTATTTTGCTGCTACTGGTCTAGGTAATAAAGTTGCTGGAATAATTGGTGAAAATGCCAGTGAAGTGGGAGATTATTGGACATTTACTGGAATAACAATTTTCTGCTCAATTTTTGGTCTTTTAGTTATATTAATTTTAAAACCATTAAAAAGACTTGTTCATAATGCAGAATAATTTTTATTATTTTTCTAATGTTTAAATTAAATAGCAGTTTATTTTTGATATTTTTTTTAGGGTTTTTTGTTAATTTTTCACAAGAAATTAATTGGATCAGTTTTGAGAAAGCTGTGGAAGCTCAAAAAACTTTACCAAAAAATATAATCATGGATGTTTACACTAATTGGTGTGGTCCTTGTAAATTAATGGAAAAAAATACTTTTCAGAATAAGTTTATTGCAGGTTATATTAATAAACATTATTATGCTGTAAAATTTAATGGAGAGGGTAATGAGGAAATAAATTTTATGGGAAGAAAGTTTGAAAATATTCGATATGATGAAAGTAAATCTCAGACAAGGAATTCATCTCATCAGTTCACTCAATTTTTAGGAATAAATGCATATCCTACCACTCTTTTTTTTGATGACAAGATGAATTTAATTACTCCTATAAGAGGCTATTTAATTCCTAAGCAGCTTGAAATATATCTAGAGCTTTTTAAAAAGGATAAATATAAATCGATAACATCTCAAGAAGATTTTGATAAATTTATTAAAACCTTTAAAAGTAGATTGTAGATTAAGGAAAGTCTATTTTTTATTAACTTTTTCTATATAGATGTCTAATGCTCTAGACATTGATGAAACTTTTGGAGCAGGTGCAGAAATATCAATCCTTAACCCTGCATCTTTAGCTGCTTTCACTGTTGAATTTCCGTAGGCTGCTATTCTAGTGTCATTTTGTTGAAAATCGGGAAAATTTGAAAATAAAGATTCTATTCCTGAAGGACTGAAGAAAACTAAAACATCGTAGTAAACATTTTTTAAACTAGAAAGATCACTAATAACTGTCTTATAAAAAGTGCCCTGAACCCATTTGACACCTAGATCATTCAATTTTTTAGGAATAACTGGGGATAATGCATTAGAACAAGGAATCAAATAACTTTCTTCATTATATTTGGCTATTTGCAATGATAAGTCATCAAAGGTTCTGGTACCCACATAAATTTTTCTTTTTCTGTAAACAACATATTTCTGCAAATAGAATGCTACAGCCTCTGATAAGCAAAAGTATTTAAGAGCATTAGGAATTGGAAACCTCATTTCTTCAGCCACTCTAAAAAAATGATCTATTGCATTCCTGCTGGTTAATATAATAGCTGAAAATTTAGATAAATCAATTTTTTGTTGACGAACTTCCCTGGCACTAACTCCTTCAACATGGATAAAAGGGATGAAATCAATTTTTACTTTTCTTTTAGTTTTTAATTGATAATAAGGTGAATTTTCAATTGTTGGACTTGGTTGAGAAACTAAAATAGATTTTACCTTCATATAATTCAAAATTTAAATGCATACCAGAATAAAAAAAATGCTGGTGCTATTTCGAACGTGCAAAGGTACAAAATAAAATAAAATAGATATTTATAGGTTCTATTGAAAGATTTTTTATAGATATAATATGAAGAAAATAATAGATAATTAAAAAATAATACAAAGCTTATTAATATTGTTAAATTATATGAAATTGAATTAAAAATTAGTAAGAGTAAATAAAAGTATAAATGAACTACAATAAGGTTTTTAAATCCAATTCTGTATCTGTTAATTTCAATTAAATGGTTTCTATAATTTAGTATTATTGATAAAATTTTTTCAATTGAAAATTTTAAACAAATATAGATTGTGATTAATCCAGAAATAATAAAAAAATTATATAATTGAAACTCTGAAAATTTTTCAGGGAAAAAGTATATAGATATAAAAATTGAAAAAAGTGTAATTCTTAAGAAAAAAAATAAAATATTTACGCTATTAAAAATAGGTATTGTATAACCTGATTTATAAATAAAATATCTATGTATATTCCAAAATCTAATTAAATATTGAATTTTTTCTCCACCTATTATTCTTGCCCAAAGAATTAAAAAAGTTGATATAATTATTAGAATTTTTATCCAATCTTCCATAAATTATAATTAAAAAATTAATCCATTCACAATTCAAAATTAGCATTATTTTAGTCTATTGAATTGAAAGTATATTTATTACTTTATTAAAACTGTATTTTTGTATAAAATATAATGATGTCTAAATCTATAGTTATTATCCCTACTTATAATGAATTTGAGAATATTTCTATTCTTTTAAACAAAATTATAAATCTATCGGTTTTTTTTCATGTATTAATCGTTGATGATAATTCACCTGATGGAACTGCTAAAGTTGTTAATGAATATACTAATACATATAAAACGAGAATTTTTTTGGAATCTAGAATTAAAAAAGAAGGCTTGGGAAAGGCCTATACACATGGGTTTAATTGGGCCTTAGATAGGGATTACAATTATATTTTTGAAATGGATGCAGATCTATCTCATAATCCAGAAGACTTAGTTAGAATGCAAAATGAACTTGATAATTCAAATTGTGATGTTATTATTGGATCAAGATATGTTAAAGGAATAAATGTTATTAATTGGCCATTAAGTAGAATAATACTTTCATATGGTGCTTCTGTTTATTCAAGAATAATAACTGGCTTACCTGTTTATGATGCAACTGCTGGTTTTGTTGGTTACAAAAAAGAAGTTTTACATAAAATTGATTTAAAATCAATTCTTTTTAATGGTTATGCATATCAAATAGAACTAAAGTTTAAGGCTTATAAAAATAACTTTAGAATCTTGGAAATTCCAATAATTTTTAAAGATAGAATTCATGGGGAATCTAAAATGAATGGAAATATAATATTTGAAGCTGTTTTTGGATTAATTAAATTAAAAATCTTAAGTTACTTTTATAAAAACAACAAAAAATAATGTCAGATATATTGATAAAAAATGCTAAGATAATTAATGAAGGTAAAATATTTAAATCTGATATTTTAATAAAAGAAGATTTTATAAGTGATATAGCACACAATATTCCATTTGAAAGTCAATACAAATTAATAGATGCAAGTAATAAAGTTTTAATTCCTGGTGTAATTGATGATCAAGTGCATTTTAGAGAGCCTGGATTAACTCATAAAGCTACTATTAATTCAGAATCAAAGGCAGCAATAGCTGGAGGGGTCACATCTTTTATTGAGATGCCAAATACAATTCCACAAACCACAACGATTAATGATCTTGATAATAAATTTGAAATAGCTAAAAATAATTCATATGCTAATTACTCTTTTATGTTTGGCGGAACAAATGATAACATTGAAGAAATTAAAAAACTAGACACTAAAAATGTAGCTGCATTAAAACTGTTTTTAGGTTCATCAACTGGAAATATGTTAGTTGATGATCAAAATGTACTAAAAGAAATTTTTGAAAAAACAGATCTTTTAATTGCAGTACACAGTGAAGATGAAAAAATTATAAATAAAAATTTAAATCATTATAAATCTAAGTATGGAAATGATATTCCTTTTAAATACCACCCTAAAATTAGATCTGAAGAAGCTTGTTTAGAATCAACAATAAAAATTATAAAATTGGCAAAACAGACTGGAGCTAGACTTCATGTTTTTCATTTATCTACTAAAAGCGAATCTCTTTTATTTAGGAATGATATCTATTTAAAAGATAAAAAAATTACTTCAGAAGTATGTATTCATCATTTATGGTTTTCTGATGAAGATTATAATGAAAAACAATCATTAATAAAATGGAATCCAGCTATAAAGACAAAACATGATAGAGAAGCACTATGGGAAGCTTTGAATAATGATAAAATAGATGTAATTGCAACTGATCATGCTCCACATACAATTGAAGAAAAATCAAAAAAATATTTGGAATGTCCATCAGGTGGACCACTAATTCAACATGGATTAGTTTCAATGATACAGCATTATTTTAATAATAAAATTACTTTAGAAAAAATTGTAACTAAAATGTGTCATAATCCTGCTGATTTATTTCAAATTAAAAATAGGGGATATATTAGAAAGGGGTATTTCGCAGATTTAGTATTAATTGATTTAAATAAGTCTTGGAAAGTGGAAAAAAATAATATTCTATATAAATGCAATTGGTCACCATTTGAAAATTATGTATTTGATTCAAAAGTCACACATACTTTTATTAATGGTAAGTTGGCATATAATAATGGAAAGTTTGATCCAGTGTTACATGGTAAAAAATTAATATTTAACAGATGAAAAAAACAATTATCCTGTTAGTCTTAACAACACTATTTTCATGTAGTAATAAAGAAAAGAACGTACCTCAAAACTTAATGTCTGAGGAACAAATGGTAAACTTTTTATTTGATATTAATATAATTAATTCAAGTAGAGCTTTTAGAAATAGATCTGAATTAAATTATTACAATATTAAGGATACATTACTATTTAAAAAGCATAAAATTGATTCGACAATTTTTTCTGAAAGTAATTTTTATTATGCGTCAAATCCTAAGCTATATTTAAGAATATATTCAAAACTAGAAATAAAGTTAAAACTTCTGAAAGATTCTCTCTCTAAAGATTTGGAAATTCATACTAAAAAAAGAATAGATTCATTAAAAAATTTCAATTAAATTGATTTTTAAATATTAAACAAGTTTCTTCAATTGATTTCTCAATTTTTCTAAAATTGTAATTAATTTTTGATGAAATTTTAGAGTTAGAATAATGAGTAGAAGAATTAGATGATTCTATAGAAGCTCTATTTAATCTTCTTCTTTTTCCTTTTATTTTACTTACAATAAAATCATATATAAGAGCTATTTCCATCAAAATCTTTCCAGCTTGTTTCTTTGGAGGATTTAGATTTAAAGAGAGACTTACTTTTGTAAAAAATTCTTTGAAAGACCAATTTTCAGCCACCAGAATGAATCTTTCAGAAAATATATTTTTTTCCATTAGTTCATACATTATTTTAACAACATCTTTAACACAAATAAAACCAGTTTTCCCCATAGGATAATAATTCATTCCTCTACTTATTTGAGTAAAAAAAGCTCCGCTTCCTCTTTTCCAAAAACCACTTCCAACTATTACCCCGGGATTTACAATCACAGCATTTAAACCTTCTGATATACCTCTCCAGACTTCCATTTCTGCACTTTTTTTTGTTTGAGCATATGGATTTTTACTATCTATCCATTCAGTATTTTCATCAGTAAATTTACTTGTGCTTAAACCAATTGCAGCGACTGTACTAACGTAACATAATTTTTGAATTTTAAAATCTAAAGCGCAGTTAATTATATTAGCAGTTCCTTCAATATTTATTTTTTGCATAGATTTCAAATCTTTTTTATCAAAGGAAATGAATGCTGCACAATGATATACTTCGTTGATATTTTTAAAAGCAATTGAAAGACTTTCTAAATCATTAATATCTCCATCTATCCAATTTATTTTATTAAATAATTCCTTGTGATTTTTAGAGTATGAAGAAAAAACTTTTTTTACATTTTCTAAATTGCTGCTCTTTCTTTTTAGGGCTAAAACTTTTTTATTATTGTTTACTAGTAAAAATAATAAATGACACCCAACTAGACCTGTTCCGCCTGTTACTAAAATCATAACTCTAATGTACTATTTTTTGAATTACTTTTTTCTTTTATTTTAGAGGTATATATTTGTTAAAATTTGTATTATGTCAAAGAACTTTATTAATGAACTACGTTGGAGGGGAATGCTTCAAGACATTATTCCTGGATGTGAAGAAAAATTATTAGAAAGTTCATCATCAGGTTATATTGGTTTTGATCCTACAGCTGATTCACTGCATATAGGAAGTCTTGTACAGATCTTAATATTAATGCATTTCCAAAAATCAGGACATAAACCTATAGTCTTAATAGGCGGTGCAACTGGAATGATAGGAGATCCATCTGGAAAATCGGCTGAAAGAAATTTATTAAGTGAGGCTGATCTAGAAAAAAACATTAATGGAATAAAATCTCAGCTTACAAAATTTTTAAATTTTGATTCAAAAGATAAAAATGCTGCTGCTATTTGTAATAATAACGATTGGTTTAAAAGTATTAAGCTTATAGATTTTATAAGAGATATTGGAAAACACTTGACTGTAAATTACATGGTTGCTAAGGATTCTGTTAAAAAGAGACTGAGTAAAGACTCAAAAGAAGGCATGTCTTTCACAGAATTTACATATCAAATTATACAGGCTTATGATTTTTATCATTTATTCAAAAACCAAGATTGTATTCTTCAAATGGGAGGAAGTGACCAATGGGGAAACATTACAAGTGGAACGGAGTTAATTAGGAAAAAAACAGGCAAAAAGGTTTTTGCTTTAACATGCCCTTTAATTACTAAGACTGACGGCACTAAATTTGGAAAAACGGAGGAGGGTAATGTTTGGCTTGATAAAAACAGAACATCCCCATACAAATTTTATCAATATTGGTTTAACATTACTGATGATGATGCTATTAAGTACATTAAAATATTTACTTTTTATTCTAAAGAGGAAATTCAAAAATTTATAAAAGAACACAAGAAAAACCCCCATCATAGATCATTACAAAAAATAATTGCTTCAGACTTGACTAGACTAGTTCATTCTGATGATGATTTAGAAAAGGCAATTATTGCATCTAATATTTTGTTTGGAAAATCAACATCTAATGACCTAAGTTTATTAGATGAAAAGACTTTTTTAGATGTTTTTTCTGGTGTTCCCCAGACTAAAGTATCTTTAAAATATCTAAATACTAATCCAATTATTCAAGAATTTCTTTATAAAGCAGGGTTTCTATCCTCAAAATCAGAAATTAACAGAGCTATTAAAGAAAATTCTATTTCAATTAATAAGGATAAAATAAAGGATACGGATAGATTATCAATATCAAATTTGATATGTGATAAATACATTTTAGCACAAAGAGGAAAAAAGAATTATTTTCTAATTGTAATTAAACATTAAGTTACAACCTCTTATTTCAGTTTCGGTAAGTCTTCCACTTACTGTATAAGATTGATTTTTAAAAACTTCTCCCATATCATCAGTAGCTATAAAAGCACAAGAATGTTCGTTTGCAAGGTCAATTATATTTATAGCCCCTTTGCCAATAATTGAAACCATTAGAGGATTGTTTATATCTCTTATAAGTGTTTTCATCCAAGGTGGATTCTGAAACTTTCCATTTTTAAAAGAATAAGCTTGAGAGAATAATTCTGTCATCCCATACTCTGAGTGAACATGTTTTGTGCCAAACCCTTTTTTTAGATTAAAATGAAGCTCATCTCTAGTTATTTCCTTTTTTCTTCCTTTCATTCCTCCAGTTTCAATAACAATTGAATCTTTTATTGTAATAGGATATTTTTTAGCAAAATCTAGTAAAGCGTAACTAACCCCAAAAAGAATTATTTTTTTCTTTTCGTTTCTTGCCTTTTTTAAAACGGAGAATAATTTTTTATAGTCATCTAAGTAAAATTCACTTTCGTTATGATTAGATGTTTTAATAAAATTATCAACCATAAAAACAAGGGAAGAATTTTTTTGTTCTATATAAGAAGGTAGAAGCCCTAAAAAAACATAATTTTTTATTTGACCATAAAACATTTCAAAACATCTTCTAAAACTTTTAATATAATTATCAATATTAGAGACATAGTTTATACTTTTATTTCCTTCTGTTCCGCTACTTTTAAAAATATGTGAAATTTTATTTTTATTAGAAACAATTTTATGAGTTTTAAAAAACTGAATTGGTAAAAATGGAATATGATTTAATTCTTTAACTTCTGTTGATTTTATTTTCAATAACTTACAGTATTGATTATAAACTAAATTATTATTGTATTGCTTTTTAAATAAAGCAATCGCCTTTGATTTAAAGTCTAATTCAGATTTAATTTTAAATGGATTCAAATTTTTAATTTCAAATTTAATCAATACACTATTAAATTACGTTGTAAATTTAATTTTGAGCTTTTATTAACTTATTGTTGAGTAATATATTTAAAATATAATTATAATTAATTTTGAATAAAATTATTGAAATGTCTATTCTTCCTAAGATTTTAGTTGTCGATGATGATCCTGATATTGTAGAAATTTTAAGGTATAACCTTTCTTTAGCTGGATATGAAGTTAAGAGTGCTGCTAATGGAAAGGAAGCAATTAAAAAAGCCAAATTATTTATTCCACAAATTATTTTATTAGATATCATGATGCCAGAAATGGATGGAATTGAAGCCTGTTCTCAAATCAAGGGAATTCCTTCGTTAGATAATACTATGATAATTTTTTTAAGTGCTAGAAGTGAAGACTTTACTCAAATAGCAGCTTTTGATGCTGGTGGAGATGACTATATTTCAAAACCTGTAAAACCTAAAATTTTATTAAAAAAAATTGCCTCAATTTTAAAGAGAATAAATTATGGAAAAAATAAAACTCTAAAATTAGAGATGGATAATTTGGTTATAGACAGAAATGAATATAAAATTGTAAAAGATAAACAAGATTTAACTCTCCCTAGAAAACAATTCGAATTATTATTTCTTTTAGCTTCTAAACCAGGAAAAGTTTTCACTCGTGATGAAATCATGAATAGTGTATGGGGTTCTCAAGTAATAGTCGGTGACAGAACAATTGATGTTCATATTAGAAAATTAAGAGAAAAAATCGGAGATTCGTATTTTAAAACTATAAAAGGGGTGGGCTATAAGTTCACTCAATGACTTTATGCCATCATTCAATAAATCTAAGCTTCAGGCTCTTGTATTGTCAATTATATTATCTGTTATTACCCTAATAGCAATTTATTTGTTTAATGCATATAGTTCTAATATATCATTATTATTGGTTAATAACGTAGTAGAATTATTGATTTTGACAATTATGTTATTTACCCTTTATTTTTTTATAATTTATTTTTATTTAGAATCTTTTGTATTTAAAAAAATAAGAAACTTATACAATGATTTAGTGCCTAATCAGCAAGAAACAGAGGATGTTTTAGTTTCAACTAACATGGGCGAATTAGTTGAGCAACTTAAGAGGTTCTCAAAAGAAAGTCAGACCGAAATTAAATCGATGAAGGAAAAAGAAAATTTCAGAAGAGATTTTATTGGAAATTTAGCACATGAGTTGAAAACCCCTTTATTTACATCACAAAGCTATTTGTTAACTCTAATTGATGGCGCCTTAAAAGATAAAAATGTTAATTTAAAGTATCTTAAAATTGCTGAAAAATCAATAGAAAGGTTGATCTTTATTGTCAAAGATCTAGACTTAATAACAAAGCTTGAGTCTGACGATTTAAAATTAGAAAAATCAACTTTTAATATTATTTCATTAGTAAATAATGTTTTTGAAATGTTAGAAATTCAAGCTAATAAAAAAGGAATTTCTTTTTCCTTGGACTCAAAATTTAAATCAGTTAATGTTATTGCTGACCAAGAAAAAATTCATCAAGTTTTAACAAACTTAATAGAGAATTCCGTTAAATATGGAAAAGAATCTGGAACTTCTGAAGTTACAATTGAAAGCATTACTGAAAATAAAATCATCATTAGAATTACTGATAATGGTAGTGGTATTCAAAAAATTCATTTTAATAGACTTTTTGAAAGATTTTATAGAGTAGATAATTCAGGTAACAGAATAACGGGAGGCTCTGGTTTAGGCCTAGCAATTGTTAAGCATATAGTAGATGCTCATAATGAAAAGCTATATGTAGAAAGTGATTATGGTGTAGGTTCTGAATTTTCCTTTACTTTAGAAAAATCAAATTAATTATTTTTAAGTTTGTTTTATTCTTAAATAATTATTAGTTGGGAAGTAAAAATAAATTAAAAAAATTCATAGAAAACGAAAGTTTTTCAAATGTAATTCAGCCAAATAGAAAAAAATTAATTTCAAATTTTTTTAAACTAAAAGGCAAATGGAATTCCTTATATTTTAAAAATAATAACCCAATAATTATAGAACTTGGATGTGGAAAAGGTGAATATACAGTTAATTTAGCTAAACTAAATCCTAATAAAAACTATATAGGAATAGATATCAAAGGAGCAAGATTTTGGAAAGGAGCAAAAACCGCAATAGATGAAAAATTAGAAAATGTAGTTTTTTTAAGAACGCAAATTGAATTGCTTGAATATGTTTTTGGAAATGATGAAATTCATGAAATTTGGTTAACTTTTCCAGACCCTCAAATAAAGTTTCAAAGAAGAAAACATCGTTTAATAAACCCTGTTTTTTTAGAACTTTATAAAAAAATCTTAAATAAAAATGGTGTAATTCACCTTAAAACTGATAGTGAATTTCTTCACGGATATACATTAGGTTTATTAGAAAATTCAAATATTAAGCCTCTATTTTCTAATCATGATATCTATAAGAACAATAATGCACCTATGGAGGTTCTAGATATTAAAACTCATTATGAAAAATTATTTTTAGAAGAGAATAAAAATATCTCTTATTTAAGTTTTAGTTTTAATTATAAAAATGACTAAAAAAAAATCAGATTTTTTTAAAAAGGTATATTCTGTAGTTAATAAAATACCCTATGGAAGGGTTTCGACGTATGGTGCAATAGCAAATTATTTAGGAACTAAAAAAAGTGCACGAGTTGTTGGCTGGGCTATGAATGCTTCTCACGTTATTAAAGATATACCATCACATAGAGTTGTTAATAGAATAGGACTTTTAAGTGGTAAAAATCATTTTTTTGGTAATAATCTGATGAAGCAATTATTAGAAAGTGAGGGTATTGAAATTAAAAATGATAAGATTGTAAATTTTATAAATATTTTTTGGGACCCATCATTTGAATTAAAATAATTGTATTCATAAGCTTATATTTGCAATTAAAATTAATTTGATTTTGAAACCAACAAAAGATAAAATTTTATCTCTTTTAAAAACTGTTCATCTTAAAGGCGAAAAATTAGATATTATATCAAATAATTCAGTTATTAATGTTGTAGTTTTTGATAAAGAAATTATTATTGATTTAGAAATCACAAATCCTACATTACAATCAAAAAATTATATAAAATCTTTAATTAAGAATGCCATTATTTCTCAATACAAACAAAATTTTGAAATAAAAATTAATTTTAAAGTTGCTAGAATATTAAATGAAACTATTTTTAATGAGAATGAAGTTTTAGAAAATGTTAATAATATAATAGCAGTTTCATCAGGGAAAGGTGGTGTTGGAAAATCAACAGTTACAGCCAATTTGGCAATTACTTTGAATAAAATGGGTTTTTCTGTAGGAATTTTAGATGCTGATATTTATGGCCCTTCAATTCCCCTCATGTTTGATGTAGCACAAGATAAACCTCTTGCTGTGAAAATTAATGGCAAATCTAAAATGAAGCCCATAGAAAATTTTGGTGTTAAAATTTTATCTATTGGATTTTTTACAAAAGTTGATCAAGCAGTAATTTGGAGAGGACCAATGGCCTCTAAAGCATTAAAACAAATGATATTTGATTCGGATTGGGGAACCTTAGATTTTTTATTAATAGACTTGCCTCCCGGAACTGGTGATATTCATTTAAGTATCATGCAATCATTGCCAATTTCAGGATCTGTCGTAGTTAGTACTCCACAAAATGTAGCTCTTGTTGATGCAAGAAAAGGTGTTTCAATGTTTAAGCAAAAAAATATAAATGTTCCAGTTTTGGGAATTATAGAAAATATGGCTTATTTTACTCCTAAAGAATTACCAAAAAATAAATATTATTTATTTGGAAAGGAAGGTGCAAAAAATTTATCAATTGATTTAAAAGTTCCTTTTTTAGGTGAAGTGCCTTTAATTCAGAGTATTAGAGAAGCTGGCGATATAGGCAGACCCGCTTCTCTTCAAAAGAACTCAATTATTGAGAATGCTTTTAATACAATAACAAAAAATATGATTTCTGAGCTATTATTACGAAATAAAAAACTTCCACCAACTGAAGTTGTAAAAATAAGAACCATGTCAGGCTGCTCAGCTATAAAATAATTATTATGAATAAAAATTTATTAACAAAAAAAGTAGAATCTGCATTAGAAGAAATAAGGCCTTTTCTTTTATCTGATGGTGGAGACATAGCTCTATTATCAATTAAAGATAATATTGTTAAGGTTCAATTAATGGGGAATTGCGTTAGTTGTACTGTAAACCAGATGACTTTAAAAAATGGGGTAGAGATGACCATTAAAAAACATGCTCCTCAAATTAAAAAAGTTATTAGTGTAGAATAGATAAATGAAAATAATCAAAACGGACATTTTAATCATTGGGGGAGGTCCCACAGGTTTGTTTACAGTTTTTGAAGCGGGCTTATTAGGTTTAAAATGTCATATAATTGATGCATTAGCAAAACCTGGAGGACAATGTGCAGAAATATATCCAAAAAAACCAATTTTTGATATTCCAGCTATTCCTGAAATTTTAGCTGGAAAACTTATAAATAATTTATTAGAACAAATTAAGCCATTTAAACCAGGTTATACTTTATCTGAGTCTGCTAAAGATTTAGAAAAACAAAAAGATGGCTCATTTAATGTGATAACTGATAAAGGAACTATTCATAATGCAAAAGTTATTGCTATTGCTGGAGGACTTGGAAGTTTTGATCCAAGAAAACCTTATATAAAGAACATAAATAAATATGAAGGAAATGGAGTAGAGTATATGATTAAAGATACAAAAGTATTTAAAAATAAAAATATTGTAATTTCTGGTGGTGGGGATTCTGCATTAGATTGGACTATTGAATTACAAAAAATTGCAAGAAAAGTTACATTAGTTCATAGAAGAACAGAATTCAGAGGTGCTTTTGATTCAATTGAAAAAGTTCAAAAATTAAAAAATAATTTTTTAATTGATGTTATTACACCTGGAGAAGTAATTGGGTTAAGAGGAGAAAAAAAATTAGAAAGTGTCAGAATAAAAATAAATGATGAAGAAAAAGAAATGAACACAGATTTTTTTATTCCCCTATTTGGTTTAATTCCCAAATTGGATAAAATATCAAATTGGGGCCTTGAAATAAGAAAAAATTCAATTTGTGTTAATAATGCTTTAGATTATCAAACAAATATTCCGGGAATTTTTGCAATTGGAGATATAAATACATATCCAGGTAAATTAAAATTAATTTTATGTGGTTTTCATGAAGCCACTCTAATGTGTCAAGCTGCTTTTAAAATTATTTACCCTAATAAAAAAAATATTTTAAGATATACAACAGTTACTGGAATTGAAGGTTTTGATGGTTCTAAACGAAAATATGAAGGTTCAACTATAAAGTCAATAGAATGATAAATGATTTTATATTTAATTCAAACAATTTTCAAACTATTAGTGGTGCCTCTGAATGGAGATCTCCCAGTAATATTGCATTAATAAAATATTGGGGCAAAAAAAATAACCAGATTCCATTAAACCCGTCGATAAGTATTACATTGAAAAATTGTTTTACTCAAACAAAAATTTCATATCAAACTAAAAAAGTTAGCAAGCTAGAATTTAGTTTTTTGTTTGAGGGAGAAAACAATCCTAGTTTTGAAAAGAAATTAAGACAATTTTTTATCAAGATTGAAAAATATTGTCCTTATCTATCAAATCTTGAATTAAAAATTGAGTCTAGGAATTCTTTTCCACATAGCAGTGGAATTGCTTCATCAGCTTCTTCATATAGTGCATTATCTCTCTGTATAATGGATATCGAGAAGGAATTAAACCCATCCATTGATGATAAGTTTTTTTTAAAAAAAGCTTCTTTTATTGCAAGACTTGGTTCAGGAAGTGCATGTAGAAGTATTTTAGGGTTTTTTTCTATATGGGGAAAATCAGACTTTTTTGATTTTAGTAGTGATTTATATGCAATGAATTATCCAAATAAAATTCATGATGTTTATAAGGAAATTTGTGATACAGTTTTAATTGTTGATAAAGAAAAAAAAGAAGTTTCCAGTACAATGGGTCATCATTTAATGGAAGGTCATAGTTTCTCAAATGATCGTTTGAACCAAGTTAAAATTAGTTTAAAAAATCTAAAAAACGCATTAGAAAGGGGTGATTATGATATGTTTATTAAAGTAGTTGAATTAGAAGCTTTATCTCTTCATGCTATGATGATGACTTCAGATCCATATTATATATTACTTAAACCTAATACTATAAAAATTATAAATTTAATTTGGAAATATAGAAAAGAAAATGATTCAAAAATATGCTTCACTTTAGATGCTGGAGCAAATATTCATTTGATTTATCCAAAAAAAGAATATGATCCTATTCAGGAATTTATCAGAAATAAATTAATCAAATTTTGTGAATCAGGACAATTTATAAATGACATGATTGGGATTGGACCATTAAAATTGTAATTTTATAAAATGAGCGCGCCTTTATTCTATTCAAAGATTTTATTGTTTGGCGAGTATGGTATTATAAAAAACTCTAAAGGACTTTCAATTCCCTATAATTTTTATAAAGGAGGATTAAAGTTAGGAGATTTAAGAATTGAGATTGTAAAGGAATCAAACGAAAATCTTTCAATTTTTAGAGATTATTTATTGAAAATAGATAATTCGATTGTTCTTTTTGATTTTAATAAAATGAATGATGATCTTTCAAAAGGAATGTACTTTGACAGCACAATTCCCCAAGGATATGGAATAGGAAGTAGTGGTGCTTTAGTCGCAGCCTTCTATGACCGTTATGCAGAAAATAAGATTACTGTTTTGGAAAATTTAACCAAAGACAAAATTATAATTTTGAAAAATATTTTTTCTAAAATGGAATCTCATTTTCATGGTAAATCTTCTGGACTAGATCCATTAAATAGCTACCTGAGTTTACCAATATTAATTCGTTCAAAAAATCAAATTGAAACAACTGGAATCCCATTTCAATCTTCGACAGGAAAAGGAACTGTTTTTTTATTAGATAGTGGTAAGTCTAGTGAAACTGCTCCTATGGTAGATATTTTTTTTAACTCTATGAAAAATAAAAATTATAGTAAAATAATTCGAGAAGATTTTATTAGAATTACGGATTCTTGTGTTGATAATTTTTTAGAAGGAAATTTTAAATCACTTTTTTTAGATATTAGAAATTTATCAAAAGTTGTTCTAGATAATTTTAAGCCTATGATCCCAAAAAATTTCCACAATATTTGGGCTAAAGGTATTGAATCAAATGACTATTTTTTAAAATTATGTGGATCTGGAGGTGGTGGTTATATTTTAGGTTTCTCTGAAGATTTTAAAAAAGCAAAATCTGCATTGAAAGATTATAAACTAGAGGTCGTCTATAATTTTTAATTTCAATGTCTTTTTCTTTTTTCAACAAGAAAATTTTAATAAAAATATTGAGCTTATTTTCTGTAGTAAGGGGCTACAATGTCATATTCATGATATTCGCTCAATTAGTTTCTTCAATATTTATTTTTTCGAATTCCAATTATGTTATTTCTGTTATATTAGATTATAATATATGGTTTATAGCTCTTTCTTCTTCATCTTCTATATCAGCTGGATATATAATTAATAATTTTTATGATTCGGATAAGGATTTAATAAACAGACCACTAAAAACTATTTTGGAAAAAGAAATTTCTGGCAGGACAAAATTATTTGTTTATGTTTTTTTAAATATTCTCGCATTGATTTTTTCTGCTCTAGTTTCTTTTAAAGCATTGCTTTTCTTTAGTTTTTACATATTAGGAATTTTTATCTATTCTATTAAAATAAGTAAATATCCATTTATTAGAAATTTTTTTTCAGTACTATTAGTTATTGCTCCATTCTTTGCGATTAGTCTTTATTATAAGAATTTTTCAATGGAAATAATTACACATGCTTCGTTTCTTTTTTTTGTGATATTAATTAAGGAATTAATAAAGGATTTAAAAAATTTAAAAGGAGACTTTACAATGAATTACCTTACCATCCCAGTAATATATGGTGACAAATTGACCAAAAGTTATATAACAATTTATGTTCTTTTAGTAATAGCAATTTGTTTTAATTTAATTATAAATTACGACATTTCTTTAATGGTTTATTTCTATTTTTTTTCAATACCATTTTTCTTTCCATTTCTTTATTTATTATGGAAATTTAATGATAATAAATATTATGAAACATTACACAATTCTTTAAAAGTCTTAATTATTATAGGGCTTTTTAGTATTATCTTGCACGGATTTTGATTCTTAAATTATGACAACCCAAAATACAATTAGATTAAACAAATTTATCTCAAATTCAGGCTTTTGTAACAGAAGACAAGCAGATGATTACATAAGTCAAGGTAGAGTATCAGTAAACGATAAAATTATTGTTCGATTAGGCTCTAAGGTGTCTTTAAAGGATAGTGTGAAGTTAGATGGAAGAAAAGTATTTCCTGTTAAAATGCAGTATATTATTTTAAATAAACCAAAAGGGTTTCATTGTATTTCCACAAAAAAAAATTCCAAAACTGTTTTTTCTCTTTTGTCTTCTATTAAAGAAGAAAATAGAATAATGTCTTTAGATTTTTTAAAAGAAAATCATACTGGACTTATTATTCTCTCAAATGACACTGAATTTGTAATTCAAATAAATGCAAAAAAGAATCTGATAAATCAAATTTTTCATTTAAAACTAGATGTTGATTTTTTGCAAAAAGATTTAAAGAATATCAAAGATTTAGATTTTAACGATAAATTGAAAATTAAATCAATTAATTATGTAGATGGGGCAAATAAAAATGAAATTGGCATAGAACTATCTATCCATAATATTAAAGATTTAGAAAAACTTTTATTAGATTTTAACTATAAAATAATATCACTTGATAGAGTTCTCTTTTCAAATTTTACCAAAAAAGATTTATCTCGCGGACAATGGAGGAATATTACAAAACAAGAGTTAATTAACTTAAAAAGTTTTTAGTTTTTACTAGCCCATTCAAAACCTCTGGTTAACAGTTTCCATCCCTCAGGGTATTCAACAAATTCATTTGGATCGTGTCCGATTGAAATATAAAACACCTTTCCTTTTCCATACATTTTTTTCCAAGCAACAGGCATAACAACATCTTTTATCCATGGATAAGTATTCCCATCATATTTAGTTGTAGCCAATATTTTAATATTGGGGTCGTAGTGCAAATAATATTGTTCACTAAAAATTTCAAAATCATTAAGGCCTTTTGTTAATGGATCTTTCAACATTCTTACTTTAAAATTTACTTTGCCTCCAGGGTGTTCTACAAATTGCCCGCCAATCATAAATTGATAGGCAGTATTGTTTCTAAATGAATCTCCAAGTCCTCCGTGAGACCCTGCAATCCCTACGCCATTTTTTACAGCATTTGTCAAGTTTTTTTCTTGTTTAGAGGAAAGGTTCATCATGGTTACAGATTGTATTATTAAATCAAACTTTATCAAAGAGTCATAATTTGAATAAACATTTAAATTGTTAGATTCATGAATATTTGCCTTTTCTTTTTTTAACCAGTTTATTATATTTTTTGCAAAAAGTTTTGGTTGATGTGGTTTATAACCTCCCCAAACAACTAAAACATTTTTATCTTCTAAAGATTGAGAATAAATAAAATTTTGTGTTATTATACTAAATAATAACATGAAAATTATTTTTTTCATAATAAATGAATTAAATTCCAATTTATGGAATTTATAATTAACATTAAATTTGTTTTTTTGAATTTGTCATTCACCTTAAAATGTTAATTTTTATAATTTAAAATTTTAAATAAAAAAATGAAGAAAAAGTCTAGAAGAAATTTTATTAAAAAATCTTCGCTTATTGGTTCAGGAATTTTTATAGTTCCAAGAAATGTTTTAGGTGGAGTTGGGTTTGTTGCGCCAAGCGATCAATTAAATATTGGTGCTATAGGAGCTGGAGGAAAAGGTTCAGATATAAGAGAATCTTGGGCGTCAAAAGAAAGAGTTGTTGCTTTATGTGATGTACATCCATTAGGGAAACATGGAGTAATTCAATCTAGAAAAAAGTATCCTAATGCTAAATTTTATGTTGATTTTAATGAACTTCTAGATAAAGAGAAAGATTTAGATGCTGTTACAATTAGCACACCAGATCATACACATGGAGTGATTGGAAATAGGGCTATGAATAAAGGTCTCCATGTTTATATTCAAAAACCTCTAACTCATAATATAGAAGAAGCCAGACAGTTAACCATTACTGCAAAGAAAAATAAGGTCATAACTCAAATGGGTAATCAGGGAGGTTCCTGTATTGGAGTTGAAAGAGTTAAGGAATGGATAGACACAAAAAAAATTGGTGACATTAATAAAGTTTATGCATGGACAGATAGACCCGTTTGGCCGCAAGGTTTTAAAATGCCAGAACCCTCTGCTAGTAAACCTGAAGATTTAGAATGGGATTTATGGTTGGGGCCTGCTAAGGAAATGGCTTACAGACCAGAATTTCATCCTTTTAATTGGAGAGGATGGTGGAACTATGGAACTGGAGCACTTGGAGACATGGGTTGTCATATTCTAGATTTACCTGTTAAAGCTTTAAATTTAGGTTATCCTAAAGATGTTGAATGTAGTGTTGCTAAGATTTATGAAAAAATGTGGAGTCCAAATTATTATCCTGAAGGTCCTCCGGCAGCATCACTTGTAACTCTTCATTTTAAAAAAAACAATAAAACCAACTCTGATTTAGAGCTAGTTTGGATGGATGGCGGGATTATTCCACCTAGACCTGAAGTTATACCTGCAGAAGATTATTTGGGTGAAAAAGGGAATACAAATGGGGTATTAATAATAGGAAAAGAGGGAGTTATTAGTTCAGGAGTTTATGGATTAAACCCAAAATTATATAGAAAAGGCAAAAAAACATTGCATTTAAATACTGATAAAATATATAATAAAAATAATGGATTAGATCACATTCATCATAAAGAATGGATTGATGCAATTAAAGGAGGTTATGGAAGTAAAGAATATAAAAAGTTAACAGCACCAATTGAATATGCAGGACCTTTCACAGAAACAGTTTTAATAGGGAATATAGCTTTAAGGAGCTACATGATTAAAGATGGAACAGATTTTATAGGTAGAAAAAAACTTCTTTGGGATGGAGAAAATACTAGAATTACAAATTTTGATTTAGCAAATAAATTTGTGGGAAGAGTGAGGAGACCTGGTTGGGATTTATAAAAAATTTTTTAAAAGAAATTATTTTATGTTTGGTATAAATTTTTAATTATCTTATCGTTATATAAATATATTAGTTCTATGAAAACAATAAATTGCTTATTAATTATTACTTCTTTTTTTATTTTAAGTTGCAATAACAATTCTAAAAAACAGATTAAAGCTATTCCTCTTGAAAATCTGATGGAATCCTCCCCAAGTAATGACTGGGTTTCTTTAATTCAAGAAAATACAATGGAAGGGTGGCATTATTTTCAAGATGATGGAAAAAAGTCAGGATGGGATATCAATAATGGGGTTTTAACTTTCACATCTGCTAATGCAAAGGGAAAGGGTGATAAAAGTTTAGTAAGTGATAAGGATTATACAAACTTTAAAATCCATTTAGAATGGAAAGTAAGTCCTAGGTCTAATAGTGGATTTTTTTGGGGAGTTAAAGAGGATATGAAATATGAATTTCCTTTTGTAACTGGACCTGAAATTCAAATTTTAGACCCTGAGATGCCGGATGGACCTTTAACACAAGCAGGTGCTTTATATGGAATGATTGCTCCTTCTAAGTGGGTTACAAAACCTGCAGGTGAATGGAATACTTATGATATTACAATAGATCATAATTCTAACAAAGGAGTGGTAGTTCACAATGGTGAAGAAATAGTTAATTTTCCATTAAGCGGAGAAGAATGGGATGCAATGGTAGCTCCAACTAAATTTAATAATTGTGATCAAAAACCTTGGCATAATTGTGATTTTGGAAAATTTAAAACAGGTAAAATATCTATTCAAGATCACCCTGGCGTGATTTCATTTAGGAATATTAGAATATTAGAATTATAATTTATTTAAATTAACTTTCAAAAAAGACAATAGATTATATAAGTTTATAATGTTTTATATCTCTAACTAATTAAATTATATGCAGATAAAAGAGAATCCCAATGAATATGATGTTATAATAGTTGGATCTGGTGCTGGTGGAGGAATGGCAACTAAAATTTTATCAGAAGCAGGATTATCTATAGCTATTGTTGAAGCAGGTCCATTTTATGATCCTGCCAACCCAGACCAAATGACTCAAATGAAATGGCCATATGAATCTCCAAGACGTGGTGGAGGAACAACTAGATTTTTCGGAGATTTTGATCAAGCATATGGCGGATGGGAAATAGAAGGAGAACCATATTCTCAAGTAGGAGACACTCAATTCAAATGGTTTAGATCTAGAATGTTAGGAGGGAGGACTAACCATTGGGGAAGAATATCGCTAAGGTTTGGACCTGATGATTTTAGAAAAAAATCTATTGATGGATTTGGTGATGATTGGCCAATTACTTATCAAGATGTTAAGCCTTATTACGATAAAGTGGATAAATTAATTGGTGTTTTTGGCAGTAAGGAAAATTTGTCAAATGATCCTGATGGATTTTTTCTTCCGCCTCCCAAACCGAGACTCCACGAACTTTTTTACATGAAAGGAGCTAGAAAAAGTAATGTTAAAGTAATCCCCTCTAGATTGTCAATTTTAACTAAAAGAATTAATGATCAAAGAGGAGTTTGTTTTTATTGTAATCAATGTGCTAGGAGTTGTATGGCATACGCAGATTTTTCATCAGGTTCTTGTTTAATATTTCCAGCTCAAAAATCAGGAGGTCAAATTGATATGTTTCTTAATGCTATGGTAAGGACAGTCACTACAAATGAGGAAGGCAAAGCAACTGGTGTATCTTATATTGATAAAACAGATAATAAAGAATATAAATTAAAAGGAAAAGTTGTTGTCTTAGCTGCTTCTGCATGTAGTTCTGCTCGAATTCTATTGAATTCTAAATCTAAACAACATCCAAATGGATTGGGAAATACCAGTGATTTAATTGGAAAGTATTTACATGATTCTACGGGTGGTGATATGATGGCATTTATTCCAGAATTAATAGATAGAAAGATTTATAATGAAGATGGTGTAGGAGGAATGCATGTATATTCTCCATGGTGGCTTGACAATAAAAAATTAGATTTTGCAAGAGGATATCATATAGAAGTTTGGGGAGGATTGGGTGCACCATCTTATGGAACAGGGTTTAATATAAATAGTTTTAATAAATTTTTTGGATTAAAAAAGGCTGGGGGATACGGAGATATTTTAAGGTCTGATATGAAAAAATATTATGGATCAACAATAGGTTTGTCAGGAAGAGGAGAGTCCATAGCTCAAAAAACTAATTATTGTGAAATAGATCCTAAAAAAGTTGATAAATATGGAGTTCCAGTTCTCAGATTTAATTACAAATGGACAGATAACGAGATAAAGCAGGCTAAGCATATGCAAGATACTTTTGAAGAGATAATCCATAACATGGGAGGAATTCCATTATGGGGCAAGCCTGGTAAAGAATCTAATTATGGCATAAATGATCCAGGATGGATAATACATGAGGTAGGAACAACTAGAATGGGAAAGGATTCTAAAAATTCTGTTGTTAATCAATTTGAACAGCTTCATGATGTCTCTAATATATTTGTAGTTGATGCGGGACCTTTTGTATCACAAGCTGACAAAAATCCTACTTGGACAATTATGGCTCTAGCTTGGAGAAGCTCAGAATATATAATAGACCAATTTAAAAAACAAAATTTTTAGAAAATGAAAAGAAGAGATTCAATTAAAAATATGACTTTAGCATCATTTGGTGCAAGTATTTTTCTTGAATCATGTTATGATGTGTCAAGAGAAAAAATTGCAAGATCTCTTACAAGATATGAATATGGAAGAACACCTGAAGAAAAACTTTATGATGACAAACTCTTTGAACAAGAGTTTTTTTCAAATGATGAGCTACTAACTTTAGACAAATTATGTAACTTAATCCTACCCCCAAATGATTTTGGATCAATTAAAGAAGCTGAAGTTGTTCAATTAATAGAATTTATGGCAAAAGATATTCCATCATATCAAGAACCTCTAAGGAAAGGGCTCTCATGGATTAATAATGAAAGCAAAAATAGATTTAATAATTTATTTGTAGATATTAATAATTCCTCACAGAAAGAAATATTAGATGAAATTGCCTATTATGATCCAAACAAAAACATGAATGATCTTCCTGAACCTGTGCAATGGTTTAATTTATTAAGAAACTTGACTATGACTGGTTATTTTACGTCAGAAGTTGGCATTAAGGAATTAGGATATAAAGGAAATACTCCAAATGTTTGGGATGGTGTTCCTCAAAACATATTAGATCAGTATGGGCTATCATATGATAAAGATTGGTTGGATAAATGCATAGATCAATCTAAGAGAAATGATACTGCTATTTGGGATAAAGAAGGAAATCTTATTTCATAGAAAATAAAAAACCCTATTTTGTTTTTTAAATAGGGTTTTTATGTGGTACCTCGCAGAATCGAACTGCGGACACAAGGATTTTCAGTCCTTTGCTCTACCAACTGAGCTAAGGTACCATAGCTAGTTTTTTAGATGAGCAAATATAATTTGTTTTATTAGAGCAACAAAAAATCATGTAAAAAATCTTGTGTATTTTTACCATTTAATAATGAGCATTTGAATTTAGCCCTAGATATAGGTAATAGCTTTTTAAAAGCAGGTATTTTTAAAAATAATAATCTTATTAATTATTATGAATTTAATCGGGAATATTATTCAAATATTAAATCAATTTTAGATAAAACCCCTATTACTCATTCAATAGCTTCAAATGTTTCAGAATCTAACAATAAATTAATAGAATTATTATCTAATAAAACTAACTTAATTAAATTTAATTCATCCCTTAAAGTTCCATTTAAAAATTGTTATCAAACTAAAAATACTTTAGGAAAAGACAGAATAGCTCTTGTTAGTAATGCTTCTAAAGAATATCCTAAAGAAAATGTTTTATTAATTGATTTAGGTTCGTGTATAACTTTTGATTTTTTAAATAGTAAAAACGAGTATCTTGGAGGTAGTATTTCACCTGGTTTGAGCATGAGATATAAATCTTTAAATAGCTATACTGCAAATCTTCCATTAATAAACCCTAAAGAAATTGATTATTTTATTGGAAGAAACACTGAAGATTCAATTCATTCAGGTATAATTAATGGAATTGTAGGGGAGTTAAATAGTGCTATAGATAAATATAAAAGTCAGTTTAAAGAAATTAGGATAATTTTAACAGGGGGAGATTCTAAATTCTTGTTCAATAGGATAAAAAATAGCATCTTTGCGAATTCAAATTTTCTCATATTGGGACTCAACTTTTTAATTGAATTGAATAAAAAATAATGAAAAAATATATTCAAGCTATTTTTTTAATTTTTACAACATCAATTGTTTTTAGTCAATCTGGAAGTCTATCACCTTATTCTTTTTATGGTATTGGAGAAAACACTTTTAAAGGGACTATTGAAAATAGATCTATGGGAGGATTAAATGTTTACAGTGATAGTATTCATTTAAACCTTACAAATCCAGCAGCATACTCTGAAATTGAACTTGTTAATTATTCAGTTGGAGTTGATTATAACAGCTCTAGATTAAGTTCAGAGAATTCAAATGAAAATACGAGCACTGCCAACGTTAATTATCTAGCAGTTACAGTACCTACAAATCATCTTGTTTTTGGTTTTGGAATTATTCCTAAATCATCTGTTGGTTATCTTTTACAAAGTACAGATGAATCTAAATCTCCTAAACAAATTGATAGATATGAGGGTAATGGAGGAGTTAATACAGCATTTCTAACTTTTGGATTTAAAGCTTTTAAAAAAATAAGACTTGGAATTTCTGCAAATTATGAATTTGGAACTTTAGAACATTCTAATTCAAGGATTTTAGAAGGCATAGAATTATATACAAAAGTTGAAAGCAACTCTTCACTTAGTGGAGTTAATTTTGTTTATTCAACTCTTTTTAGAGAAAAAATTTCAAATGATTTGACTTTACATGCAAGTTACATCTTTAAGCCCCATTCAAAACTTTCGTCAAAAAATTCTCAAATTTTATATACAATTCCTGGAGATGGATCTTTTGGAGGAGACAGTCAAGAAATTGATTTAACAGCTTTAAATTTAAATGAAACAAAAATTACTATTCCTGCTTCGAATTCCTTTGGCTTAGGAGTTGGGAAAGAAACAAAATGGTTTGTTGGATTTGATTATACTAAAACTAATGGAGGTGGATTTGAAAATAAATTATTCAATTTAAAAAATGTTGAATATAAGGAAGCTTCAAAGATTTCATTAGGAGGGTTTTTTATTCCAAATTATGATTCTTTTACAAGCTATTTTAGTAGGATTGTTTATAGAGTTGGAATGAGAATAGAAAAAACAGGCCTTCATATTCAGAATCAATCTATTAATGAATATGGAATAAACTTTGGATTAGGCTTACCATTTCAAGGTTTTCAAAATATTAATTTTGGTTTTGAAGTTGGAGAAAGAGGGACAACAAATGCTGGATTGATTAAGGAAAAATTCTTTAGTGTTAGATTAGGATTGACTTTAAATGATCGCTGGTTTGTAAAAAACAAGTATAATTGATAAATTTGGCTTCATTTTTGAGTAATATTGAATGTAAATGTCTAATAATCAAATATTAAGTTTGATTTTTATAATATAATAATGAAAAATTTAGTCATCTATTGTTTATTAATATTTTTTAACTTAAACTGCTATAGTCAATCTAAGGAAGAATGTTTTTCTAACCTTTCAATATTTGCAGAGTATGCAAAAGTTAAAAATTATGATGCTGCGTATGAACCTTGGCTTAAAGTAAGAGGTGAATGTCCTGACATTAATTCTGCAATATATGTTTATGGAGAAAGAATTTTAAAGTTTTATATTAAAAATAGTCAAGGGAATGATAAAGATCAATATGAAGAAAATCTTTTAGACCTTTATGATGAGTGGTTAAAATACTTTTCAAAATCAAAATCTGGGAAGCAACAAACGGGTAAAATCCTAGCAATTAAAGCACAATCTATGCTAGATTATAAGCTAACTGATCCTAAGGAGATTTATGATGTTTATGATGAAGCATTTAAAATAGATCCAGGAAGTTTTACTTCTCCAAAAGGTTTATACAATTACTTTAAAATTTATTTTAACCTTTACAAAGCTGGAAACTCATCTGTTTCTTTAGAATCATTATTTGAAAAATATGAAGAATTGACTGAAAAATTTGAATTAGAAATGGATATTTATACTTCTAAGTTAGATGCACTTATAAAAAAAGAAGAAAATGATGACCCACTATCAAGTAGGGAGGCTAAAAATAAAAGAGTTTATGAAGTAAACATGATAGCTTGTTCAACTTATTTGAATAATTTAAATGCTATAATTGCTAAAGAATCTACATGTGAAAATTTAATTCCTTTATATAGAAAGAATTTCGATAAATTTAAGTCAAATTCAGTTTGGTTAAACAGAGCAGCAAGTAGAATGGACAGTAAAGATTGTTCAGATGATCCATTATTTGTTGAATTAGTAGAGGCTTTGCACGAATTAAACCCTTCTGCTAATTCTGCTTATTATTTAGGCTTGTTAAATGATAAGAAGGGTGATTCTAAAACTGCAATTCAATATTATAATGAGTCTATTGAATTAGAAACCGATAATCTTAAAAAAGCTAAGACATTATATAAAATTGCTTTAAAATTTAAAAAGTCAAGACAATATAGTAAATCAAGAAGCTATGCAAATAAAGCACTTAAGTTTCAACCTTCTGCTGGAAGAGCATATTTATTAATTGCTAATCTATATGCTGCAAGTGCTAATAACTGTGGTAATACTCAATTTGAAAAAAGAGCGATATATTGGTTAGCTGCAAAAGAAGCTAGAAAGGCGGCAGCCGTAGATGCATCTGTTAGAAGAACTGCTAAGAAAACAGCTGTAAGTTATGAAGGGAGAGCTCCATCCAAAACAGATATTTTTACTGAAGGAAGATCTGGTCAAACTATTTCTATAAAATGTTGGATTGGTAAAAGTATTACAGTTCCTTCCCTTTAAATAATGAATTGGTTTAAATTCTTCATTTTAATTATTTTTTGTTTTTTTTCTTGTGAAGACAATTTTCAGGAAATAAAAAATATTAATAATTATGATAATATTCCTATCGGAATTGCTGAAAATATAAAATTAATCTATACTGATTCAGCTAAAGTTAAGGCGGTATTAACATCTCCAATAAATAAAGATTTTACAAATCAAGAATTTCCATACTCTGAATTTCCAAATGGAATAGAAATTACTTTTTTTGATAAAAATAAAAATGCAACTGTAGTTTCATCAAATTACGCTATTACATACAACAAAACTAATATTGTTGATTTGGTTGGGGATGTTATTATTAATATTCATGATGGATCAGAATTAAAAACCTCTCAACTTTATTGGGATCCTGAACAAGAATGGCTTTTTACAGAAGAAAAATTTAGTTTTAAAAATATAGATTATGATATTATTGCTAAAAGATTAGATGCAAATAGATCATTTACTATATTTAATACTGGTGAATTGGATGGTAAAGTTATGGTTGAAGAAAACGAAACTTTAATTAATGAAAATTAGAAAAATATCAGAAATAGTTTATTTATTAATTTTTATTATTGCTTCAACAGATTATTTTTTTGGATCAAATGATGAGCCTAACAGGAAGAATATTTTACTAATTTTTGCTTTGGTGTCTTTATTTATGTTTTTTTTTAGAAGATTCTATAGAAAAAAATTTGAAAAAAGAAATAAATAAATTTAATGGATTTACAAATAGCCGTTATCTTAATTTCAATTATTTTTTCAGCTTTCTTTTCTGGAATGGAGATCGCATATGTTTCTTCAAATAAAATTTATTTAGAAATCGAAAAAAAACAAAATGGATTTTTTTCTAATATTTTAAAAAAAATAACTTATTCTCCATCAAAATTTATCGCAACTATGCTACTCGGTAATAATATTGCATTAGTTGTATATGGCCTTTTTTCAGGAAAATTAATCCTTGAGTTACTTTTCCCTGAAATAGACAGCTCCAAGTCTTTAGATTTTATATATATATTTTATCAAACAATAATTTCAACTTTTGTGATTTTAATTACAGCAGAATTTATACCTAAAGTTTTATTTCAAATTTATGCAAATAGATTCTTAAAATATCTATCTTTTCCTTCCTATGTTTTTTATATTTTACTTAGTCCAATTACCTATGTATTAAATTATATTTCCAATAGTGTTTTAAGGAAATATTTTAAAACTAAAGAAGATGAGATACGTATAGTCTTCAGTAAAGATGAACTGGGAGATTATATTAATGAAGAATTGGCCAATGATTCTCAAATAAAAAATATGGATTCAGAAATTCAAATTTTTCAAAATGCTTTGGAATTTTCTAATGTAAGGGCTAGAGAAGTTATGGTTCCTAGAGCTGAAATTATTTCTGTAGACAGGTATAGTTTTTCATCTGAAATAAAAAATAAATTTATTGAACACGGATTATCTAAAATTTTGATTCACAGAGAAAATATTGATCACATAGTTGGTTATATAAGTTTACAGGATATGTTTAACCAGCCAAAAAATATTAAATCATTTATTCATTCTGTAGAATTTATTCCTGAATCAATGCTAATTAATGATGTTTTAAACCTTCTAACAAGAAAACAAATTAGTATTGCTGTTGTTATTGATGAATATGGTGGTACTTCAGGAATTATTACTATTGAGGATATAATTGAAGAATTGTTTGGAGAAATTGAGGATGAACATGATTTAACTAAATTTTTAGAAAAGAAAATCAATTCTAACTCATTTCTTTTTTCAGCAAGATTAGAGGTAGATTATCTAAATGACAAGTATAAATTAAATATTCCGGAGAATGATCAATATGAAACTTTAGGTGGTTTTATTGTTCATAATACACAGGATATTCCTGAGAGTGGAGAAGTTCTTAAGATTTCTTCATTTGAATTTATAGTTAGAGATGTAACTGATACTAAAATTGAAACTATAGAGTTAAAAGTCCTAAATTAAATTAAATACAGGTCTTTTTTTTTAATTGATAAGGATATTGTATTTTCGTTTGCTACAAAAAAAATATTATGGCAATTTTAGGAAGTCTTAGAAAAAATTCTGTTGTTTTGATTACTGTAATTGGAATGGCATTATTTGCTTTTGTAATTTCTGGAGTTTTTGATGGAAAAGGTTATACTTCTCAAGATCCAATTGGGATGGTAAATGATCAAGATTTGTCAATTGAAGAATTTAGGAATCAAGTAGATTTCTTAGAAAGATCTTATAATTTATCTGGAATGAATGCCGTCAATAGCGTTTGGGATCAAACGGTTAGAAACTTAATATTAAAAAATCAATTTGAATTAAGCGGTGTTGATTCAGGAAAAGACCATCTTGAGTATATTTTATCGCAAAATCCAAGTTTTAATTCTGAGCCTAGTTTTTTAAATGATGCAAAAATTTTTGAAATAGAAAAGTTTATTGATTTGATTGTTGAATATAAAACAACTAATCCAGATGCTTACGAACAATGGAAAAAACAAGAATCTATTTTTCAAAGTCAATCAAATGAAAAAATTTATTTTGATTTGATATCATCTGGTATTAACTTTTCTTATAAAGATGGAGAATTCGAGTATTTATTACAAAATGATAGAGTTGATATAGAATATGTTCAAATTCCTTATAGTTCTATCCCTGATAGTTTGGTAAAACTTAAAAATTCTGATGTTCAAAAATATATTAAATCAAATCACACTGATTTTAAAATTGATGCTTCTAGAAGTATAGAGTATGTTTTATTTGAGGAAAAACCTTCAATTGAAGATGAAAATGAAACTAAAAGTTTTTTAGAAAGCTTTCTAGTTGAAAAAAAAGAATATAATGATATTTCAAAACAAGAAGAGACTATTCCAAGTTTGCTAACTGCTAAAAATTTAACGGAATTTATTAATCAGAACTCTGAAATCAAATTCGATTCTATATATGTTCCTAAAGGTTCTTTGCCAAATAATGATGCCAATATTTTATTTAACTTAAATAAAGGTCAAAATTATGGCCCATATTTGGATGATGAATATTTTAAAATATCAAGGATGCTTGACAAGAAAAAAGGGGGAAATATTAGAGCAAGTCATATCTTAATTTCGTTTAAAGGCTCTAAAAATGCCTCTCCTGAGATAACTAGATCTAAATCAGAAGCTAGAAAAGAAGCCAATAGAATTCTAAAGTTAGTAAGAAAGAATCCTGATTCTTTTTCTGGATTAGCATTTGAATTTTCCGATGGTCCTTCAAAATCAAGTGGTGGAGATTTAGGTTTTTTCCAAGAAGGTGCTATGGTTAAGCCTTTTAATGACTTTGTATTTTCAAAAAAAGAAGGAACTATTGGAGTTGTTGAGACAGATTTTGGTTTTCATGTTATAAATATAGTAGCTAAAGAAGACTTGGTCCTTTTAGCTTCCATTGCTATTAAAAATATTCCATCAGAAAACACCAGTGATAAAACTTTTAATTTGGCTACAAAATTTGAAATTAATCTTTCAAAAAATAAAAATCTAAATGAATTGGCTAAAGAAAATAATTATGAGATTAAACCAGTGAGTAATATTAAAATTTTAGATGATAATTTGCCTGGCTTAACTAATCAAAGAAGATTGGTTCAATGGTTATTTTCAGAAGAAGTTGAATTAAATTCTTATAAAAGATTTGATCTTTCTAATGGAGGTTATTTAATAGCTCAAGTTACTGATTTAAGAGAAGAAGGACTTTCATCTGTAGAAGATGTAACTTTTACCGCAGTTCCTAAGGTAAGAAATCAAAAGAAAGCAGAATTAATTATTAAACAAAATAAAAAAAATAAGTCTTTAGAGGATTTAGCGAACAATAATAATACTGAAATTAAAAAAGCTTTAGCATTAAATCAAAAAAATGCTACAATTAGTGGTGCAGGTAGAGAACCTTTATTAGTTGGTCATGCATTTGGTTTGAAGGTTGACCAGATTTCAGATTTTATTATTGGTGAAAATGGTGTTTATAAAATTAAAGTCACAAAAAAAGATAAATCAAGTGGTTTAGATACTTACTCATCATATCAGAATCAACTGTTGCTTTCATCCAGACCAAGTGTTAATAGCACTTTATATCAAGCTGTAAAAGAATCAGCTGAAATTATTGATAATAGATCTACATATTACTAACACAATCTAAATATAATGTCCAAATGATAATGCTTTTTGAATATATATTATCAAAAAAATAAATGATACTGTAAATTTCATTGCCATTCCTGCTAAAAACCCAATTAATGTTCCTAATGATGCTTTAATAGCTTTTTTATAGCTTAAATTATTCATTAATTCGCCCGAAAGAGCTCCTATAAATGGACCAGTTAATATTCCAATAGGTCCTAAAAAAAAGCCTATTAACAAGCCAATAGTAGCGCCTACAAGCCCTTTTTTAGTTCCACCTAATTTTTTCAATCCAATTATAGGAATTATTAAGTCCAATATAAAAACGGTTATAGCAATTAAAAAACTACCTATAAGAAAATAAATTTCAATAGGAACAAATGATGTAAAATGTAAAAGCAATAAACCCATCCAGCTAGTAATTGGACCTGGAATAATAGGAATAAAACTTCCAATTAGACCAATTATACAAAATAATAAACCAATTATTAATAAGAATATGTCCATGAATTAAATAAAATTGTAATATATAAATATGAATTTTTTGTAATTTACATATGTGATGAAAATAATAAATTTTTTTCTTATAATTTTATTAATGTTGGGATGTAAAAATGATTATAATCAAAAGCAAATTATAATTCCAAGTAGTATAACGGTATGGAATAAAAATGACGAACCTCCATCAATTACTACATGTGACCAAATTGAATCTGAATCGGAAAGGAATATTTGTTTTCAGCAAAAATTGACTAAATCTATTTTTGACAATATTGATTTTAGTCAAATTGAAGTTAATAATAGTTTAAATGATACTTTAAAAATTTCTATTTTAATTGATAAAGATGGTAAAATTTCTCTCTATGATAGTCAGATTAATTCGAAAGTTCGAAAACAAATTCCATTAATTGACAGTATATTGTATAATGCTATTAATAATTTGTCAAATGTATTACCAGCAATTAAAACGAATATTGGAGTGGAGGTAAACTCAAGGTTTGAATTGCCTTTAATAATAAAAACAAATTAATTTAAAGGTCTTGGAATCAAAAAAAGAAAGGATAATATTAGGAATTGACCCAGGAACAACAATTATGGGTTTTGGATTGATTAAGGTTATCGATAAAAAAATGAAATTTCTACAATTAAATGAATTGAAATTAAAAAAATATGATGATCATTACTTACGTCTTAAACACATTTTTGAAAGAACAATTGAATTGATAGACGAGCATAAACCAGATGAAATTGCAATAGAAGCTCCTTTTTTTGGAAAAAATGTACAATCTATGTTGAAATTAGGTAGAGCTCAGGGAGTAGCTATGGCTGCAGGTCTTTCAAGAGAAATTGCAATAACAGAATATTCTCCTAAAAAAATAAAAATGGCAATAACTGGAAACGGAAATGCTTCTAAAGAGCAAGTTGCTAAAATGCTTCAGAGCTTATTATCTATTAAAGAGTTGCCCAAAAATCTTGATTCAACAGATGGCCTAGCAGCAGCAGTATGCCATTTTTATAATTCTAATAAAATTAATTATGGATCTAAGTATAGCGGATGGGAATCTTTTATAAAAAAAAATCCAAGTAGGCTTAAATAATTTAAATTGGCAGGAATATATATTCATATACCTTTTTGCAAACAAGCTTGTCACTATTGTAATTTTCATTTTTCAACCTCTTTAAAAAATAAAAATGATATAATTGAAGCTATGCTAAAAGAAATCTATATTCGATCAAAAGAATATAATGGTATAGTTGAAACTATTTATTTTGGAGGAGGAACCCCATCTTTATTGGAAACAGAAGAAATATTTAAATTAATTGAAATGGTTTTCAAAAATTTTAAAACTTCTTCATATCCAGAAATTACATTAGAAGCAAATCCAGATGATTTATCAGAATTAAAGTTGAAAGAATTATCTAAAACAAAAATTAATAGATTAAGTATTGGGGTACAATCTTTCCTAGATAATGATTTAAAAATGATGAATCGTGCACATAAATCCAACGATTCAAAAAATTGTATTGAAAATGCAAAAAATTATTATGATAATATATCAATCGATTTAATTTATGGAATGCCGAAAGCGGATTTAAAAGATTGGGAATTAAACTTAGACTTGGCTATTGAATATAATACTAATCATATTTCTGCATACGCATTAACTGTAGAACCCAATACTGTTCTTGAAAAAAATGTTCAAAAAGGAATTGTAAAACTATTAGATGAAGAAATGGTTTTTGATCAATATAAATTAATGTTTAACAAATTGACAAGTCATAATTATATTAATTATGAATTGTCAAGTTTTGCAAAAAAAGGCTATTTCTCTAATAATAACACTGCATATTGGCTTAGAAAAAATTATTTAGGAATTGGCCCCTCAGCCCATAGTTTTGATGGGATTTCAAGAAGTTGGAATATTTCAAACAACAGTTTATATGTTAAAGCACTTAATAGTGATAAAAATTTTTTTGAGAGCGAAAAATTAACAAAAACAGATAAGTACAATGAATATATAATGACAGGATTAAGAACTATATGGGGAGTATCTAAAGATTATTTAAAAGATAATTTTGGATATAAATTTGAAAAACATTTTACTGAAAAATCAAAAAAATATTTTGATTCTAACCACTTAATTCAAAATAATAATATTGTAACTACGACAATTAATGGAAAATTTTTATCAGATCGAATTGCTTCAGATTTATTTATAATTAATTCTAAGAGTTAGTATTAAACAATTTTGAAAATTGATAATAAAATTTAGATATTGTTTCTATTCCTAAAAGAAAATTTGAAACACCGTAATGTTCATTTGGAGAATGAATTGCATCACTATCTAATCCAAATCCCATTAAAATAGTTTTGCTTTTAAGTTCCTTTTCAAAAAGTGCTATTATTGGAATACTTCCACCATCTTTAGTTGCAAATGGTTTTAATTTAAAAACATCCTCATATGCATTACTTGCAGCCTGAAACCCAATAGTGTCTGTAGGAGCAACATAAGGCTCTCCTCCATGGTGCTCTCTTACTTTTACAGTAACTCCTTTAGGAGTTATATTTTTTATGTGTTTAGTAAAAAGAGAACTTATTTCTTTCCAGTTTTGATTTGGAACTAATCTCATAGAAATTTTGGCAAATGCTTTACTTGGTAATACTGTTTTTGAGCCTTCATCTATATATCCACCCCAAACCCCATTAACATCTAATGCTGGTCTTATAGATTGTCTTTCAATAGTCGAATAACCTAATTCACCATATTCAGAATTAATTCCTATTGAATCTTTAAATTCCTCTAGATTAAAAGGAATTAAACATGTTTCTTTTCTTTCATCTTCTGTAACTTCAACTACTTTATCATAAAAACCTGGAATAGTAATTCTGTTGTTAGAATCATGAAGAGAAGCTATCATCTTTGATAGCATATTTATTGGGTTTGCCACAGTTCCACCATAATGCCCAGAATGTAAATCTCTATTCGGTCCAGTTATTTCTACTTCCATATAAGAAAGACCCCTTAGGCCTGTAGTAATTGATGGAATATTTTTACTAATCATCCCAGTATCAGAAACTAAAATAATATCATTAGAAAGTTTTTCTTTGTTATTTTTTACAAATATTTCAAGATTGTCGCTACCTACTTCCTCTTCACCCTCAATCATAAATTTTACATTACAAGGAATGCCATCATGTTTTAGCATAACTTCTAAAGCCTTTACGTGCATAAACATTTGACCTTTATCATCACATGCTCCTCTAGCAAAAATAGCCCCCTCAGGATGAATTTTTGTTTTTTTAATATAAGGTTCAAAAGGATCTTTATCCCATAGCTCTATTGGGTCAACGGGCTGAACATCATAATGTCCATATACAAGTACAGTAGGGAGGCTAGAATCTATTATTTTTTCTCCATAGACAATGGGATGCCCCTTAGTCTCACAAATTTCACAATTATTTAAACCTAGTTTCAAAAGGTGCTCCCTTATTAGGTTTGCAGCGGATCTAATATCAGATTTGTTTTCTGAAACAGCACTTATAGAGGGAATCTTTAATAGTTCAAAAAGTTCATCTAAAAAACGATTTTTATTTTTTTCAATATAATTCTTAAATTTTTCCAAAATAACCTTTTGTGTAAATGTAATTAAATATGCTTTTTTAACATAGAGAAATGCTTAAGGATATTATAATAATCTTGCTTATATTTGATTCCTTTTTGCGGGTGTGGTGAAATTGGTAGACACGCTAGACTTAGGATCTAGTGCTTTACGGCTTGGGGGTTCGAGTCCCTTCACCCGCACTAAAACCCACTTTATGTGGGTTTTTTATTTTCTTTTAACCCAAATTTCATGCATTGGATCGCCTTTGCTACTAAATCCTTTATGATCCCATTCGTTGTTGGTTAATTCATAGTTAAATTTTAAACTTAAACCTGCTTTAGAATCATCTCTAGAAAAGAATTCTATGTTCTCAACATATTCACCATTAATTGTTGTATATGTTCCTCCTCCTGTTCCCATAAATTGTTTAGTTTCTGTATTATAAGCAATCCATTGAAATCTAGTTCCAGATAAAATTTTCATGGTTTTCCTTGGTTTGTCAGTATCTCTCATTTGTTTTTTTCCCTCTCTTACTCTTCCTGCCATTAACCAAGCTCCATGAAGTTTTCCAGGTTTACCACTATCTATTCTTTTAAATTTCATGTCACTACCAACTATGGCCATTGTAGAGTCACTAATTTCAACCTTAAAAGTTACTTCTGATCCAACACGATCCGAATTATTAGTGTCAAATTCCACTTTTTCAGTCATAGTGTCTCCTGTTAATTTCCAGGTTCCTCCATTGGAATAAATGAATTTGCCCGTTTTAGCTTCATATGTACTTATTACCTGGTATCCATCTGAAAAAATTACAACACTTTTTAATTTTTCTCCATTTTCTGAACTATGATTTCTTTCCCAAGCTCCAACAAAACTTTGTGCATTAATATTTAATGCAAATAAATTACAGACAATTAAAACAAATATTTTTTTCATTTTTTTTCTTTTAAATAGTTTATTACTTTTTCACAAGCTCCAAGATTAGCATTTATATAATCATAATTAATATTCCCCATTTGATCTCTTTTTTCATTTGAATTTAAAAGTTCATTCAACTCATTAGTAAAAGATTTTATATTATTAATACTAATCATTCCTTTTAAATCAATTAGCTCTTTAACTTCTGGAAATTTTTCAAAATTATTTCCAATTATTATAGGAATTTTATACACTGCTGGCTCTAATGTATTATGAAGGCCAGTATTTCCCATCCCACCACCAACATAAGCAATATCAGCATAACTATAAACCTTTGTTAATATTCCTATGGAATCAATAATTATAACTTCAGGATTTATTGCATTAGATTTAGCTAATTCTGACATTAAGATAGTATTTTTTGTAATTAATTGTTTTAGTTCATTAATTCTATTAAGATTTATCTGATGTGGAGCTATTATAAAACAAACATCATTTTTCTCATACGAATTAATAAATTTTATGATTAAACTTTCATCTTTTTCCCAAGTACTACCAGCTACAAAACACTTTTTATTTCCCTTAAAATCATTTAAGTATCTAATTTCATTATTTTGATTTGGAAGATCTATGACTCTATCATATCTAGAGTCTCCCATTACAGTACAATTAGTAAAATTTTGTTTAATTAATATATTTTTTGAAGATTCATTTTGAACAAAAAAATGATGAAATGCTTTTAAATATTTTTTCATCCACAATCCATAAAAATTAAAAAACCAATGATTTTTTCTAAAAATTCCTGCTATTAGATATGTAGGTATATTTCTGTTTTTTAAAGATTTTAAAAAATTAGGCCAAAACTCATATTTTACAAAAAAAACCATTTTTGGGTTTAATAAATCAAGAAATTTATTGGCATTTTTTTCAGTATCAATTGGTAAATAAACTGTCAGATCACTTATTGGATTCAATTTTCTTACATTATAACCAGATGATGAGAAAAAAGAGATAACTATTTTATGATCATTATAAAGAGATTTAATTTCATTAAAAACAGGAAAGCCTTGTTCATATTCTCCCAATGAAGCAACATGAATCCATATGTATTTTTCATTATTTGAAATATTAAATTCTAAATCTTTCAAAACATCTTTTCTCTCATTAAAAAATTTGTAAATATTACTATTAAAATATTTTAAAAAATGAAGAATAATTTTGATTGTTTGAATAAAGAAGTTATAAATGATACCCATTTTATATATAATTGTACTAAAGTAGTATTTTGTAAATATATTTAATATTAAAGCTTTACATTTTATTATTTTTGCACAAAACTATTTTATGAAAAAAATACAAATGGTGGATTTACAAAGCCAGTATAAGCAGTTAAAAGACAAAATAGACAATTCAGTAATAAATGTGATTGAAGATGCTACTTTTATAAATGGCCCATCTGTAAAAAGTTTTCAAAAAAATTTAGAGGATTATTTAGATGTAAAACATGTTATTCCGTGTGCAAATGGAACAGATGCTCTTCAAATAGCCATGATGGGATTAAATCTTAAACCTGGAGATGAGGTTATAACTGCAGATTTTACTTTTGCTTCTACTGTAGAGACAATAGCTTTATTAAACTTAACGCCTGTTTTGGTAGATGTAGATTTGGAAACTTTTAATATTGACTGTAATGAGATAAAAAAAGCAATCACATCAAAAACAAAAGCAATAGTTCCTGTTCATTTATTTGGCCAACCTGCCAATATGGAAGAGATAATGGAAATAGCTAATCAAAATAATCTTTTTGTAATTGAAGATAATGCTCAAGCAATTGGCTCAGAATACCAATTTACATCTGGAAATAAAATAAAGGCAGGAACAATAGGAGATATTGGAACAACTTCTTTTTTTCCTTCAAAGAATTTAGGCTGTTATGGAGATGGTGGAGCATTGTTTACAAACAATGATGATTTAGCTCATACAATTAGAGGAATAGTTAATCATGGGATGTATAAAAGATACCATCATGATGTAGTTGGAGTTAATTCTAGGTTAGATAGCATTCAAGCATCTGTTTTAGATATTAAATTAAAGTTTTTAGATAATTATAATTCAAGCAGAAATAAATTTGCAAAATTATATTCTGAAAATTTAAAAGGGAATCCAAATATAATTCTTCCTTCATTTAAAGAAGAGGAAAAGTTTCATGTATTTCACCAGTATACAATTCGTGTTTTGAATAAAAAAAGAGACGATCTTGCTAACTATTTATCAGAGTTTAATATTCCTTTTGGAATTTATTACCCAATACCTTTACATAGACAAAAAGCGTATATAGACTCTAGATATAATGAAGAGGATTTTTCAAATACTAATCTTTTGACTAAGCAAGTTATATCGCTTCCTATGCACTCTGAATTAGAACTGGATCAAATTAGCTTTATCTGTGAAAAAATTAACACATTTTTAAAATAGAGGAGCACTTACTAAGATATCTCTGTTAATCTTTTTTATTAGCCCTTGAAGAACTTTTCCAGGACCAATTTCAATAAATTCAGTACCTCCATCTTCAATCATTTGATTTATACTTTGAGTCCATCTAACAGTTGATGTTAACTGAGAGACCAAATTTTCTTTTATAGAGATCACAGAAGTTTCTCCAATACCCTTAACATTTTGATATACGGGACAAATAGGTTCATTAAATTTAGCTTCATTAATTGCTTGTGAAAGTTCTTCCTTTGCTTCGTTCATTAACTCAGAATGAAATGCCCCTCCAACAGGAAGAATTAATGCTCTTCTAGCTCCTTTTTCTGTAAGTATTCTACAAGCTTCTTCAACAGCTTTAATTTCTCCTGAAATTACAACTTGTCCTGGACAGTTATAATTTGCTGCAACAACATTACCAATAATGTTTTTGCATACATTTTCAATTATATTATTCTCAAGTCCAAGAATTGCTGCCATTGTCCCTTTTGTATTTTCACATGCTCTTTGCATTGCTTTTGCTCTTATAGATACAAGTTTCAGGCCATCTTCAAAGCTTAATACTCCTGCAGCAACAAGTGCAGAAAATTCACCAAGTGAATGCCCAGCTACCATTGCTGGATTAAAAGATTTTTCTATCACTTTTAATATTGCCATTGAATGAATAAAAATTGCAGGTTGAGTTACTTTAGTTTGTACTAAATCATTACTTGATCCGTGAAACATTATCTTAGAAATATCAAATCCTAAAATATCTTTAGCATTTTGAAACATTTCTTTTAATGAATTGTGTTTTTCGTAAAGGTCATGACACATTCCAGTAAATTGTGAACCCTGACCAGGAAATACGTATGATTTCATGTGTTATTTTTTATTGTACCTAATAAAAGTGAAGTCAAATTTATGCTTATCGTCCTTAAATCTTTGATCTCTACTAGCTTCCTCCCATAACTTATAGTTAATTTCAGGGAAATGAGTATCCCCTGTAGAATCAGTATGAACTCTTGTTAATTCAATTCTATTGGCTAATAATATACTTTGATTATAAATTTCTCCACCACCTATAATAAAAGGTTGTTTATCATCACTAGCCCTTTCTAATGCTTCATGAATTGAATTTACAACAATTGCATCTTTACCTATATAATCTAATTTTCTTGTTATTACTATATTGGTTCTATTGGGTAATGCTTTTGGCATAGATTCGAAAGTTTTTCTTCCCATAATAACAAAATGTCCCTTAGTGAGTTCTTTAAAGTGTTTCAAATCATCTGGAAGATGCCAAATAAGTTTATTCTCATTTCCAATTACATTATTCTCTGAAGCAGCTGCAATTAGTGTAACACAATTACTAGAATTTTTTTGATTAAATAGTTGTGACTCTGCTTTGATTCTTGCCTCCTTTTCATATTCTGTTTTTATTTTAGCAATCTTTAACTCTTGTTTAGAAACAAGTTTTTTTATTTGCTCTTTTTCCCAATTTCCCCCCATAAACCTATTTGTAATAAAAACATTATATGCATGGATTAAGAATAATAAAATCCAAATGGCACTTGCCATATATGACCAAGGGTAATTAAAAAAAAGCAATTCTTCTTTAAACCCAAATAATAAATTAATGGCAAGAAAAGATATAATTCCAAAAAACATTAAAGAAAGATGAAAGAACAACCTTTTCTTCTGTTTTACTCTTCTTTGAGCTGTCTTGACTAGATTGATTTGATCTTCGTTAATTTTGTCGTTACTTTTACCTTTAAATAACATTTTGAGCTTAATCTTAAATGGCAAAAGTAAGATTTTATAATAAATTATTTGTTCTGTAACTTTTTAATATGAATTTTCCAATTTCTGAAAAATATATATATTTTGATTCAGCAAGATCAGGAGGAATGTGTCTAGACCTTTTATCTTGGAGGGAAAAACATGATAATTTGTTTTTGCATATGGGAAGTCAATTCAGGTTAAATAATGATGATTTTATTGATAATGTCAGAAATGGAGTAGGTAATTTTTTTAATTGTAATGAGAACTATATTTTCTTAACTAATAGCTTTTCAATTGGCTTTAACTCACTGTTAAGTATTTTAAATCCAAATCTTAAATTTTTACTAATTAAAAATGATTATCCATCAATTATAGACCAAGTAAAATCTAATAGATTTAAACATGACTTTGTAGAAAATACATTTGATTTAGAAGAAAAAATTTTAAAAAAAATAGAAAAATATAAGCCTCAGGTTTTGGCTTTATCTATAGTTCAATATTTAAATGGAGTTTATATAGATTTAGATTTTTTTAAAAAAATTAAAAAGAAATTTCCAAAACTTTTGATTATTGCTGATGGAACTCAATTTTGTGGAACAAAATTATTTGATTTTGATAATTCTGCTATAGATATATTAATTTCTAGTGGATATAAATGGCTTTTTAGTGGTTACGGTAACGGATTTATATTAATTAAAAAGAATTTTATTAAAGATTTTATAAACAAAAATTATAATACAAATATAGAAGAGTTTCTTTATGGAACTTTTGAACCAGGAAATTTAGATACACTTAGTTTTGGGAGTTTATTATTTTCTATAAATAAGATATCTGACTTTGGAATTGATAAAATTGAAAACAGAATAAATGTTTTGGCAGATTATGCCAAGGAAAAATTTATTGATTATAACCTTCTAGATTATCAAGTTAAAAATAGAGTGAAGCATTCAAATATATTTAATCTCAAAGGAGATGATTCATTGTATCAACAATTGATTAAAAATCAAATAATTTGTTCAAGAAGAGGCAGTGGAATAAGAGTAAGTTTTAATTTTTATAATAATGAAAAACAAATAGATTCTTTATTGAAATTTTTTAAATAAAATTATTATTCAATTACTACAAAAGTAGACACTCCAGAATCAGATGTTGCCCCATGATTGTCTTTTGTAATTATCCTCCAATAGTATGTGCCTGTATCATTAACCGAAACGGTTTTTTTTGTGGCTGCATAATTTGAAACATTTACAGTAGTGGCATCTTTTTGGTCTAGATAAATATCAAATGTATGGGTATCTCCAGAATCTACATCAGAAAAAGACCATGATAATTGAACCGCTCCTAAATTAACTGTTGCCCCAGGTTTAGGTGCAACAATTTCAGCTGGAAAAGGGGCATGATTCTTTTGAGGAGTTCCAGATAAATAAAATTTCCACTTTGCACTAGTTGCAGTAGCTGTACCAGTATTAGTAGAAATGACATACCATGAATAAGGGAATCCCTTTGTTAAAGTTATTTCAACATTTGTAGAAGTAGTTGTTTGTGAAATACTAGCTTGATTTAAAAGATTCTTTACAACAATTGTATATGAAGTAGTATTATCAGATTTATTCCATTCAAACTTAACAGCATCTACCTCAAGACATTCAGAATTATTTGCAGGTTTTAAAAGTGTAGCAGGCTTTGGAGCAACTGGACCTGGTGGGTTTCCTCCTCCATTTCCTCCACCATTATTGCCATCATCTCCACCACTTCCACCACAAGAAATCAAAAGAGGAAAAAACACACAAAACGATATGATTAATATCTTTTTCATTCTCTAATTACTTTAATTGATTTTTTAATTGTTTTGGAATCTACTTTCAGAATATAAAGTCCAGATTTCACATTATTAAATGGTACATTCACTGATCTTGAATACGGCACTTTATCGTTTCTAGTCCAGATAACTCTTCCTGTAATATCGAACAATGTAAGATTTACATTATCATCAAATCCACCTACCCATAATTTAGAAGAAGCATTAGCTGGGTTAGGACTTAATAGAATATCTTCTGAGATAAAGATTATTTCTTCATAAACTCCTTGACATTCTTTGTTAGCAGTTACTCTAATAGTATTAATTCCAGGGCTTAATGATAGGTCTATATTATCATCATAAGTTGTAATTAAGTTTCCGTTAAGCAAAATATTGTATTTAGTTCCTCCACTCATGTCTAATGAAACTCTTCTGTTTTCTCTACTTACTCCTGATAAAACGGCAAGATCTTGGGGCTGCTCTACATTAGCATCAAAACATTGTTTCATATTTGGAAAAGCAGTAGTGGTTAAACAAACCTTGTATATGCCAGCTTTTAAATTAGTTAATGACCAATCAGATCCAGAAATAACTTCTGGAGTGTGACTAAAATCAGTTGGTCCTCCAGTAACAGCTACGGTAAAAGAGAATCCTAAATCACCTTTTATCGTTACTTTTATTGTTCCATCATTGGAATTTCTACAAGTTTCATCAGTATATTCTATTTTTAGAGTATCTCCTGGAATTGGGTAAGGATCACAAACATCTCCAATATCATCGTTATCAAAATCTTCTTGACCTGGATTTGGCGTATTAGGACAATTATCATCCTTATTTTTAATTCCATCATTATCATAATCATTTGAAAGGACTATTAAACTTATACCAGTTTCCTCAATTTTACTAGATGCGCTACTATTGGTTCCTTTTATTAATAAAGGATATGTTTTAGGGACGGCAGTATCTGAAATAGTTAATTCAATAGTTAGTTCACCATCTTGATTTATAGCTATTTTTTGGGAAGGTGTATATTTAACAGTTGATCCTGCAGGTAGACCAGTAACTGAAAATTCTGTTTCTTCATTATAATTTTTAAAGATCTTATATTTTACTTTAAAACTTCCAGTTCCACCTTGATCTATTTTTATTTTATTTTCTTTAGAAGTTAATCTAAGCATTGGGACATCTGAATCAAAATAGGATGAATATACACCTCTACCATATGTAGAAGCAAATACAGCATAATCATCTCTCATATCCATGTCAGTAACTCGAACATCACTCATGCCATTAAATCCTTGAGACCAATTAGGAGAGGCATCTTTAAAGTTTTTAGTGTACCAAACGCCTAAATCTGTACCAATTATTACTTCATTGGAAACAATCGGGTTTTGTAAGATACATCTTACAGGTAAATCAGGGAGATCACCCTCTTTATTAGCCCATGTTTTTCCAGCATCTGAGGAATAAAAAACGTTTTTAACAGCATAGTTATGGAAAGTAACAAAAATTTCATTTTCATTTGCTCCAAACTCAATATCTGAAACACTTCCCAAAAACGCACTACCAGTAAGATTAGTCCAAGTAGGAGAATTTGTATTGGCATTTTCTACTTTTAGGACATTTCCATTTTCTAAACCTACCATTAGGGTAGAAGTATCAGTTCCGAAGGGCGAAACAGTTAGTGCCGAAACATTGGAGAACATTTGAGAATTACTTAACATTAACTTAGTTGCATTTGTTTGTAGATCAGCAGTCTTAAAATCATCCCAACCAACATAAGCAGCAATTTCATAATTGCCATTATTTCTGTAATTAGAATAAATCACTCCTAATTTAGAATCTAAAGCTTGAACATTTATAAAATCTCCATATTGAGTGCTTTCGCTATTTATTTGAAAGAGCTGATTAGATTTAAAGTCGTATACATCTACATATCTATTATAAACATAGTTTGTAATAAAGTATGGCTTTTCAAGATTTTGTGAAAACATTGAGGCAGCACCATCACCACCACTTACATCATGTCCTTGACTAATTAACCCAGTTTTATTTGCTAATAATTGAGTTCCGTTATCTTGAAGACCTCCTACAAATACATCTGTCATTCCACTTATTGTAAGCGTACTATTAAGTCTAGTTGACCTATCACTCCCTTGAACTTGTTTAGTAAGATCTTTAAACATTTCAGATGGAGCAACTGCAATAGTGTAAAATTGACTTGTTATAAAGTTTTTATTTCTAGAACTAATGGTCTCAGAGCCACTAGATTCTGATTTACTATAATAAACTCCACCATCGTTTCCAAATACTTTTTTTGAAGAATCAATTGGAGAAAAAGCAGCTCCATGTTGATCTGCATGAGCATAAGGTTCTCCAAACCCATTATACCAATGGGTAAGTTGATTCCAAGGATTTGTTCCCCCAGTGCTCACAGCTCCTGTTGTTGATTTAAATAAATCAATTCCTCCAGCAAAAATAGTATTAGTATTGTTTGGATCGCTTTCTATTAAAAGATCATAGAATGATTGCCCTCTAGTAAAATCATTAGCATCTATATTGGTATCAGCATCATTAGGAAGGGTTATTTCGGTTGGAGCCGAACTAAATTCATTAGTAGATTTAAATATTTGAACGGGTGTTTCAGCAACATTTACACTAGCTAGGGCGTATATATCACCATTTCCAGCTATTTCTATTTCTGTCCTTCTCCCGTTTTCTATTGTATGTTTTTTTGTAAAACTTGTTCCTTGGTCATTTGCTACTAAAATATTTCCAGAGCCTCCTCCTCTAAAGTTATAAGTTGTTGACATCCATAATTTGTTAGTAGATGGAGAAATTTCTAAGTCAATTGGTTGATAAAGTATTGTAGAACCTTCAATATATGCCGGAACTTTTGTCCATGTTGACCCTGCATCAAGAGATTTCCATATGCCATAATCATCAGGCCCAAAAATATGAGAGGCAGCATCTCTATGGGTAGATGTTCCCGTTGCAATATAAACTTCAGAATTTCCATTATTATTTCTAACTACTACATCATTTATATAGAAGATTCCTGGTATAACAGTAGTCCCTTTAGCAGTAGAATATTCTTCACTTAATGATACAGTAACTGTACTATTTTTTAAAGCATTTTTAAGTTTTGCTCCATCTTGAGTGGAAATCATCAATGAAGGAATTTTGATATCATTAGCCCCTTCTGTTCCACCCATTACAATTGGTTCGGAAGACCAGTCTGTTTTACTTCCATCGTCTCTATTTACTACAATTACAGCTTTTGCACCAGCATCTTGAGCAGTTTTAACTTTTTGAATAAATGGGCAATCTCCTCTTTCAATTAAGGCAATATTCCCATTCATAGCAGCAGCATTAGCAGCAGTAAGAGCCTGACATGCATCAGAAGTTGTCCCTCCAACTCCATCAGAATCATCTCCAGCAGTTGAACCATCATCTGCAAGAATTAGATCATGAACAATAGGATTCTTGGTTAATGAGGGGCCAAATGAAGCTCCTATATAAGTATAAGGTCCTAATCCGCTTGGCACAGTAACCTTAACAAAATTTCCAGGACTAATATAAGTAACCTCAGAATCAGATTTTCCTCCAAATGCATTTGACCAGGTATTTCCTCCATCAGAAGATTTCCAAAGCCCATTTCCTAATGCTTCTGCACCTGTGTAGGATTCTCCAGTTCCTACATAAAATATTTTTGTATTATTTGGGTCATATGTAATACTAGAAACAGGAATATTATCAGGTATTCCTTTAGTAATGTGCTCCCATGTGGAACTCTGACTAGATATATTAGTGTTTTTAAATAGTCCACCACTAACACCTCCTGCAAAAACAGTTTCACTAGATCCGTCATTGGGGTCAAACATTAAACCTTTAGTTCTTCCACCTACGTTTCCAGGTCCCCTTTCATTCCATTTCATCTCATTTGATTCCCCAGGTACAAGTGGAGATTTTTTAGAATTAAATCTATTTTTTCTTAATTCATATTGTAATTCAAATAGTTTCTCAAGATTAGGTTTCCCCTCCATTGGATTCATAGAAAGCTCCCACATTTTTTCAGAATATTTATTTGGTGGAAGTTCTATTTTTCTTCTTTCTTCTTTGGATAGATTATAGGTTTCTTTAAAAGGACTATTCTCTAAATTTTCTTTGTGAACGCTTCTTTTATAATTAATTGATAAAGAATCAAAATTGACAGATAAAATCAGTAAAAAAATTGATGAAATAATGAAGTATATAAGATTCTTATTTTTCAAAATATAATTTCTATCGATTAATTAATAGGATATCAAATATAAAAAATCATTTTAGAATAAACCTATTGATTCAGAAGCTTTTAAATGTACTATGAAAAGAATTATTGAACTGTAAATTTATAAACTCCAGATTCTGAATGATTTCCATTATTATCTTTTGCTATAACTCTCCAATAATAAACACCAGCAGTAAGTGTAACAGTTTTTTTTGTGTCTGCTTGGTCAGTACATATTACAGTTGTGGCATTTGTTTTATCTAATTTAACATCAAATTTATGTGTGTCTCCAACGTCTACATCCGAAACTTTCCAGGAAAGTTCTATAGATCCTGCTGATACTGTAGTATCATTTTTAGGAGCAATTATTTCAGCAGGAAAAGGTGCATGATTAGAATCTGCGGCACCAGATAAATAAAATTTCCAAACTTCAGATTTAGCCGTTTTTGAGGTAGATTTATTTTTTGATGTAATTTGCCATGAATAAGGTTTACCCTTTGTTAATGTAATTTCTACTGTATTAGTACTAGTGTTTTGTGTTACTGTCGCACTAGAAATCAAATCAATAATGGTAATGGTATAGGTATCAGTATTATCAGATTTATTCCATTCAAACTTCACCTTGTCAACTTCTAAACATTGTGTGTTGTTTGCTGGTTTAGAAAGATTAGCTGCTGCAGGATCTACTGGAGCTCTAAATTCATAAGTTTTAGAGCATGAAATTATTAGCATAGAAAAGACACAAAACGATATGATTAATATCTTTTTCATTCTCTAATTACTTTAATTGATTTTTTAATTGTTTTGGAATCTACTTTCAGAATATAAAGTCCAGATTTCACATTATTAAATGGTACATTCACTGATCTTGAATACGGCACTTTATCGTTTCTAGTCCAGATAACTCTTCCTGTAATATCGAACAATGTAAGATTTACATTATCATCAAATCCACCTACCCATAATTTAGAAGAAGCATTAGCTGGGTTAGGACTTAATAGAATATCTTCTGAGATAAAGATTATTTCTTCATAAACTCCTTGACATTCTTTGTTAGCAGTTACTCTAATAGTATTAATTCCAGGGCTTAATGATAGGTCTATATTATCATCATAAGTTGTAATTAAGTTTCCGTTAAGCAAAATATTGTATTTAGTTCCTCCACTCATGTCTAAGACAATTTGTTTTTTGTTTCTATCAAGATTGGAAACTATACCTAAATCTGCTGGCTCTTTTATATTAGCATTAAAGCATTGGCTTAAAGTAGAAAAGGCAGTTGAAGTAATACAGACCCAATAGTCACCAGCTTTTAAATTGTTTAATGCCCATGTTGAACTTGAAATATTTTCTGGAGTGAAAGTAAATCCAGTAGGACCACCTGTAATCTTTACATTAAATGGCTGACTAAATTCTCCTTTAATTGTTAATTGAATACTTCCGTTATCAGAACTTTTACAAGTTTCATCAGATGCTTTTAAAGAAAATGTATCTTTAGGAACTGGATTGGGATCACAAACATCTCCTTGACCATCTCCATCAAAATCCTTTTGGTCAGTATTAGCATTATAAGGACAATTATCACTTACATTTAAAATAGTATCTCCATCAATATCATCATCACAAGCATCTCCTTTACCATCTCCATCTATATCAGATTGATTTGCATTGGCATTGATTGGGCAATTATCAACATCATTATTAATTCCATCTCCATCTTTGTCATCATCACAGACATCTCCTATTCCATCTCCATCCATATCTGCTTGATCAGTATTTACAATTGATGGACAATTGTCATTAGCATTTAAAATAGTGTCTCCATCTTTATCGTCGTCACAGACATCTCCTATTCCATCTCCATCCATATCTGCTTGATCAGTATTTGCTTTGTTAGGGCAGTTGTCACTTGCGTTTAAAATAGTATCTCCATCAATATCATCATCACAGACATCTCCTTTACCATCCCCATCTGTGTCTTTTTGATCTGCATTTGCAGTATTTACACAGTTATCTGTATCATCAAAAATTCCATCTCCATCAGAATCGTCACAGACATCACCAACTCCATCTCCATCTGTATCCTTTTGATCAGCGTTAGCTTTATTGGGACAGTTGTCAGCATCATTTAAAATTCCATCTCCATCTAAATCATTTGAGTTATTTGCTAATACTGTTAATACAACTCCAACTGTATCTATTGAAACAGATGATGATCCGTCAGTTGCATCTATTACCAAGTTGTATGTTTTAACATCAGCACCAGAGGGCACATCAATTTTAATAGACACCTCTCCATTTGCATTAATTGTACTGTTATTTGCAGGAGTATAGGTATAAGTTGCGCCACTTGGTCCGCCAGTTACAGTAAATTGGGTTTGTTTATTATATCCTCCTAAAACTTTATATTTAATTTTAAATGTACCAGATTCATTTTGTTTTACAGAAAGAGTACTGGGAACAGCATTTTTTAAAAATAATTTTGGGGTCTCAGAATCAAAATTGGATGAAAAAAGACCTCTACCATAAGTTGATGCAAAAACCTTAAAATCATCTCTCATATCTAAATCTGTGACCTTAACATTACTCATTCCATTGTAAGATTGAGACCAATTAGGTGAGCTGTCCGTAAAGTTTTTTGTGTACCAAACTCCCAAATCAGTTCCAATAATCACCTCTTTAGGATCGATAGGATTTTGTAAGATACATCTTACAGGAATATCAGGAAGATCACCTTCTTTTTTTGACCATGTTGCTCCTCCATCCGAGGAGTAAAAAACATTATTGACTCCGTAGTTGTGCATAGTTACGAAAATGTTATTTGCAGTTTTTCCAAATTCAATATCTGATATACTCCCAACAAATTCAGAGCCAGTAATTTTAGTCCATGTCATACCTGTTTCATCTCCCTCAGCTTGTAATAAATTTCCATCTCCAAGTCCTACCATTAGAATAGAATTAGTAGTTCCAAAAGGTGAAACAGTTAATGCGGAAACATTACTTGTTAATAATGCATCAGTAATGATCGCTTTTTTAGGACTAAAATTGGAAAAATCATCCCAATCATAATAAAGAGCAATTCGATTAATTCCATCACCTCGATAATTTGAGAAAAGAATACCTTCCTTTGAATCTAAAGCTTCTGTGTTTATAAAATCTCCATTTTCAGTTGGATATTCAGCAATAATGGATCTGATTTTATTATTACTAAAATCCCATACATCTATATATCCATTGTAGACGTAGTTCATAATAAAGTATGGATTTGAAGGATCTTGAGAAAACATGGATGCTGCTCCATCTCCGCCAGAAGCTTCAGTTGCCGTACTAATTTGATCGTTATTATTTGCAAGAAATTGACTACCGTTATCTTGAAGGCCAGTTATAACAACATCTGTCATTCCGCTAACAGATACAGAAGAACCTTGATTTGTAGCTCTGTCTCTTCCACTAACTGTTTTGGTTAGATCTTTGAACATTTCAGAAGGCGCAACTCCAAGACTATATATTTGACTGGTATTTAGATTATTATTTCTAGAACTAGCAGTTTCACTATTGTCAGATTCTGTTTTACTAAAATATATACCACCATCGTTTCCAAATAATTTTTTAGAAGAGTCATTATTGGCAAAAACCATACCATGCTGATCGGCGTGAATATATTGATAACTGAAACCACCATACCATTGAGATATTTGTGTCCATGGGTTAACATTTGGATCGGAACTTACACCTCCTGTAGTAGATTTAAATATGTCAATACCTCCTATAAATATATGATCTGGATTATTAGGGTCTGAATCTAGCATCAAATCATAAAAAGATTGTCCTCTAGTGAAATCATCAGCAGGCAATCCAGTTGCACTACCATCAGGTAAAGTAAGAACTGTAGGAGCTGTAGCAAATTTATCTGTAGATTTATATACTTTAGGTTTAGAACTAACTCTTGCTAATACATAAATATTTCCATTAGACGCAACTTCAATTTCTGTTCTTGATCCACTGGTTATTTCATGTTTTACGGAAAAAGATGAAACATCAGCATTGGACTGTAATATTGTTCCTCCACCAGTACCATAACCTCTATCAGTAGTACAAGCCCATATTGTATTATCTGGAGCAATTTCTAGATCAATTACCGCATAAGTATTATTATTTGAATCCTTACCTATTGCAACCGTTTGAAAACTAGTCCCTTCATTAGTAGACTTAAAGACACCATAACCACTTACTCCGAGCCATTCACTAGCCTTTCTATCATATCCCATACTAGAGGCTATGATTACTTCGGAATTTCCACCATTATTTCTTACTACTATATCATTAATAAAAATAAGTCCATTATTACCATAACCTCCTGTTCTTCCTCCATAAATTTTAGTCCATGTTCCTCCACCATCATCAGATTTCCAAACGCCATTTCCACCTTCTCCAGTATAAGACTCCCCAGTACCTACATAAAATATTTGATTATTATTTGGATCAAAAGCCATTGAAGAAACCGGAATATTTTCAGGGATTCCATCAATTTTAACCCATTGTGAGGTTGGATCTGAAATTTTGGTGTTTTTATATAAACCTCCAGTAACTCCACCTGCAAAAACAGTTTCATCAGTACTATCATTTGGATCAAACAGAATTCCTTTTGTTCTGCCACCAACATTATTAGGACCTCTTTCAACCCATTTTGATGATGCTGATTCACCTGGCACTATTGATTCTCTGTCTGAAGAGGGGTCATCAAGACGTCTAGAATTATTTAACTCCTCTTGTAATTCAAATAATTTTTCAAAAAGAGGCCTTCCTTTTATTGGATCCATAGATAGTTCCCACATCTGTTCAAGATATTTATTTGGAGGGAGTGCCATTTTTCTTCTTTCCTCCTTGGGCATATAATATGTTTCCTTAAAAGGATTATTTTTTAAATTTTCTTTATGAATCATTCTAGTTATTTCAACAGAAATACTTTCATGATTAATAAATAGTATCATCAAAATAGATGATAGTAGAAACAAGAAATATTTTCGAGATTTAGAATTCAATATTTTTCTTTTATAACTGCTCAAATATAACAAATTGAAAATAAAATTAAACAGCTACTTTTCCTTTAATATGTGGATGTGGATCGTAATTTAAAATTTCAAAATCTTCAAATTTGAAATCAAAAATATTGGACACTCTCCTTTTTATTTTTAAAACAGGAAGAGATCTTGGTTTTCTTGAAGTTTGAAGCTCTAATTGATCAGTATGATTATTGTATATGTGCGCATCACCAAAAGTATGAACAAATTCTCCGCTTTCATATCCACATACGTGGGCAATCATTTCAGTTAAAAGAGCATAAGATGCAATATTAAATGGTACTCCCAAAAAAATATCAGCACTCCTTTGGTATAGTTGACAGGATAATTTTTTGTTATGTACGTAAAACTGAAAAAAAGCATGACAGGGAGGTAAGGCTGCTTTTCCATTTTTAACATTTTCTTCAAAGCTAATTTTGTTGTCAGGCAATACACCAGGATTCCATGCTGTTACAATCATTCTTCTACTATCAGGATTATTTTTCAAATTTTCAATTACATCTACTATTTGGTCAATTCCATTATTATTCCAATTTCTCCATTGATGACCATAAACAGGACCTAAATCTCCATTAGAATCAGCCCACTCATCCCATATTTTAACTCCATTTTCATTTAAAAATTTTGTGTTAGTATCTCCTTTTAAAAACCATAATAATTCATAAACAATGGATTTTAAATGAAGTTTTTTAGTAGTAAGCATTGGAAATCCCTTAGAAAGATCAAAACGCATTTGATAACCAAAAACACTTTTTGTGCCAGTACCAGTTCTATCAGACTTTTCATTTCCTGATTCCATTACATGTTTAACTAAATCTAAATATTGTTTCATATGGTTTATTTCAAAAAATATAAAAATAAGAATAATGAATAATTCATTTATTATATTTTAAAAGAACTTTATTAAAATATATTAACCAATAATCATTCCTGCAATCGTAGCAGAAAGTAAGGAAGCTAAAGTTCCTCCAATTACTGCCAAAAAACCAAATTTTGATAAATTTTTTCTTTGTGTTGGTTCTAGTGCTCCAATACCGCCAATTTGTATGCCGATAGATGCAAAGTTTGCAAAACCACAAAGCATGTAAGTTGCCATTATAATAGATTTCTGATAATTTAAATGAATTAGATTGGAAGCATCTTTCAAGCTGGATAGTTGTATGTATCCAATGAATTCACTGGCTGCCAATTTGATACCTAGAAGCTGTCCCATTAAAGTCATATCTTCCCTAGCAACACCAATTAACCACATGATTGGTGAAAATAGATATCCCAATATAAATTCTAAAGAAAGATTTTCATAAACTGTGTTGTTACTAATCAATTCATTTATGTAAAAAACTCCCCCAATACCATTTAGCATATAATTTATCATAGCAATAAAGGCAAGAAATACCAAAAGCATTGCAGCTATATTTGCTGCTAATTTTAGACCTTCTGTTGTACCATTTGAAATTGCATCTAGAAAATTAGATCCGATTTTATCTTGAGAAATGTTTAAATCAGTATTTATTTTTTTAGTTTCAGGATATAGTATTTTTGAAATAACAATAGCACCAGGCGCAGCCATTACAGAAGCAGTCAAAAGGTGCTTAGCATAAAAGATTTTTAATTCTGGGTCATCTCCACCTAAAAATCCAATGTAAGCAGCTAACACACCACCAGCTACTGTTGCCATACCCCCAATCATTACTAAAAGGATTTCAGATTTTGACATTTTTTCTAAGTATGCTTTTATCATAAGTGGAGATTCCGTTTGTCCAAGAAATATATTACCAGCAACACTCAAACTTTCTGGTCCAGAAACACCAAGAAGTTTTGATAATAATAAAGCCATTACTTTTACTACTTTTTGTATTATTCCAAAGTAAAATAATATTGAAGTTAGTGCTGCAAAAAATATTACAGTTGGTAAAATTGAAAAAATAAAAACATTTCCAAAATTTTCTACACTGACTAAATCCCCAAATAAAAATTTAGTTCCCTCCATTGTAAAATCTAGAATTTTAACAAAGACCTTACCCGCGGATTCAAATATCATCTTTACCCAGGAAATTTTAAGAACCGCAATTGCAAGAATTATTTGAAGAACTAGCCCAAAAGATGCGGTTTTCCAATTAATTGCTTTACGATTGTTGCTAAGTAAAAAAGCAATTAGAATTAATACCGACATTCCAATTAAACCTCTAATTAGACCTTCTAATGAAAATCCTTGGCTTAATATGATTTCTTTGTTTTGTTCAAATCCATCAAGATTAAACATATTGAAAAGAAATAATTGCATTAAAATCATTATTATTTTCTTTTATTTATTTCATCTCTTAAATAAGCAGCTAGTTCGTAATCTTCATTTTTTACAGCTATTGAAATAGCTTTTTCTAGCTGAATTATTGAAAGCTTGCCATAATCTATTTTTTTAGACAAATCATCTTCTTCAGATTTTTTTTCTTCTTTATCTCTTTTAATTTCTCCTGCTTTTAATATAATTCCAGCTTTATCTAATACATTTTCATATGTAAATATTGGAGAATTAAATCTAATGGCTAAGGCAATAGCATCAGAAGTTCTAGAATCTATTATTTCTTCAATTTTATCTCTTACACAGATTAAGCTTGAAAAAAATACTCCATCAACAATTTTATGAATAATTACCTGTTTAATTTTTATTTCAAAGCAGTCAGAAAAATTTTTAAATAAGTCGTGTGTTAATGGTCTCGGAGGTCTAATCTCTCTTTCAAGAGCTACAGCTATTGACTGAGCTTCAAATCCTCCAATGACAATTGGAAGTTTTCTATCACCTTCTTTTTCATTTAATAAAAGAGCATATGCTCCATTATGTGTTTTGCTATAGGAAATACGATTGATGGTAAGACGAATTAAGCTCATTTAATTTAGACTCATTTAAGCCCTAAATTAATAAAATAATTAAGAGTTTTGAGCTTTAAACGCTTTCAATTTTTCATTTAACCTAGGAACAACATCAAAGGCATCCCCAACAACTCCGTAATCTGCTGCTTTGAAAAAAGGAGCTTCAGGATCATTATTAATAACAACTTTGATTTTTGAGGAATTAATTCCTGCAAGATGTTGAATAGCACCAGAAATTCCAATAGCAATATATAGATTGGTGGCAACTGGTTTTCCAGTTTGTCCAACATGCTCACTATGCGGTCTCCATCCCATATCAGAAACTGGTTTAGAACATGAAGTAGCAGCTCCTAATGTATCAGCTAAGTCTTCAATTAGATTCCAATTTTCAGGACCTTTAAGACCTCTTCCACCTGAAACAACAATATCTGCATCTGCTATTGAAATTTTTCCAGAAACTTTTTCAGTTGATTTTATTGTTATTTTCTTATTTAGTAATGAAACTTCAAAATTTTCTGAAGAACTATTTGTTTGATTTTCTACAACTCCAAAAGCATTGCCTGATAATCCTATTATTTTAATATCAGATTCAATTGTAGATTCACAAAACGCTTTATTTGTAAAGCAGGTCCTTTTAATTGTAAATGGATTTAAGTTATTAGGAAGTTCAACTACATTACTTAAATATCCAGCATCTAATTCAATAGCTAAAAGTGGAGCCATATATTTAGAGTCAAGACTACTACTAATAACAATATGACTAGAATTTATATGTTTTGCTACCTGTGCAATTACATTACTGAATATTTGTGAATCAAAATTGTCCAGTTCAGAATTTGAAACCTTAATTATTTTGGAAGCACCATATTTATTTAATTCACTGGTATCCTCTACATTAATTGCTAATACAACAATTTCAGTTCCAAGCTGTTTGGCTAATTCGCTTGAATAAGATACAATTTCAAATGCATTTTTTTTGATTTTTCCTTTAAAGGATTCGATATAGGCTAATACAGACATAATAATTATAAAACTTTAGCTTCATTATGAAGCAAATTAATTAATTCATCCAAGTTGTCAGGAGATACAAGTTTAACTTCTTTTCGTGGAACTGGCTTATAAAATTTTACAGAATTTGTTTTGAAATCAGAATTGAAGGCAGCTAAAACCTCTAAAGGTTTTTGTCTAGCTTGCATAATTCCACGCATATTAGGAATTCTTAGATCACTTTCCTCTACCAGACCTTTTTGCCCGCCAATAATTAAAGGAAGTTCACAGCTTAGAATTTCTTTACCTCCATCGATTTCTCTTTCAAGGGTTGCAGATTTATTATCAATTTCAATACTTATACAATTGGTGACAAAATTCATTTTAGTTAAACCAGCAATTAATCCAGGAACCATTCCTCCATTATAATCTATAGACTCTCGACCAGCAATGACTAAATCATATTGGTTCGAGGAAAGGTATTCCGAAATTTGTTTTGCAACAAAAAATCCATCTATAGGTTCTGCATCAATTCTAATTGCTTTATCAGCTCCAATTGCCAATGTTTTTCTTAATGTAGGTTCAGTATTAGATTTGCCAACATTTATTACATCAATTGTTGCATTTTGTTTTTCTTTAAACCACATTGCTCTAGTTAAACCAAATTCATCATTGGGATTAATAACAAACTGAACTCCTTGATTATCAAATGCTTTATCATCATTAGTAAAATTAATTTTTGATGTAGTGTCTGGCACATGACTTATACAAACCAAAATTTTCATATAATAATTAAATTAATTGATTCGCAAATATAAATAAATAATAAGAAAATACTATGCGTGCATAGCTTTTTTTTAAAATTAAATAATAAATTTTATGTCTAAATTATTTAATATTTTTGGGAAGAATTTATTATTAGATCACTTTTATGAGAGTTATTCAGTTTAGAGAAGCAATATGTGAAGCAATGTCTGAGGAAATGCGATTGGACGAATCAATATATTTAATGGGCGAGGAAGTTGCGGAATACAATGGAGCATACAAGGCTTCTAAGGGAATGTTGGATGAATTTGGTGAAAAAAGGGTTATTGATACTCCTATTTCTGAACTTGGATTTTCGGGAATAGGCGTAGGGTCAACTATGACAGGAAATAGACCAATTATTGAATTCATGACATTTAATTTTGCACTTGTAGGAATAGATCAAATTATAAATAACGCTGCAAAAATCAGACAAATGTCGGGAGGCCAGTTTCCTTGTCCAATAGTTTTTAGAGGACCTACTGGATCGGCTGGTCAATTAGGAGCTACGCATTCACAGGCTTTTGAAAGTTGGTATGCAAATTGTCCTGGATTGAAAGTAGTAGTTCCTTCCAACCCATATGATGCTAAAGGATTATTAAAATCAGCTATTAGAGATAATGATCCTATTATTTTTATGGAATCTGAACAGATGTATGGAGATAAAGGTGAAGTTCCTGAAGAAGAATACCTCATTCCATTGGGGAAAGCGGAAGTTAAAATTCCTGGAAAAGATGTTACTATAGTATCATTTGGTAAGATCATGAAAGAAGCAATAAAAGCAATTGATGAACTAAAGAAAGATGGAATTGAGGCTGAACTTATTGATTTAAGAACTATTAGACCTTTAGATATTAATACAATTATTGCATCCGTAAAAAAAACAAATAGATTAGTAATTTTAGAGGAATCTTGGCCATTTGGAAATATTTCTACAGAAATAACTTATCAGATTCAAAATCAAATTTTTGATTATTTAGATGCTCCAATTGAAAAGATAAATACTGCCGATACACCAACTCCTTATTCTCCTGTTTTATTAACTGAATGGATTCCTAATAGTAAGGATGTTATTAATTCAGTTAATAAAGTGCTTTACAAATCATAATTATTAGGTTTTTTATTTAAACCTATTTGACTATTTTTGCCACCTGTTAAAATAATATAAAAAAATACATATGGAATCTATAATAATTTTTTTGCCAATTGGACTTGCCTTATTAGGGCTTGCTTATATGACATACAAAAAGTCTTGGGTAATGAATCAAGATGCTGGAGATGGTAAAATGAAAGAAATTTCTGATCATATTTACGAGGGAGCTCTTGCTTTTTTAAATGCAGAATATAAATTGTTATTCATCTTTGTTATAATTGTAAGTTTAGCTCTTACTGCAGTATCGTTAATAGTTCCTACTACTCATATTTTAATTGTAGTAGCATTTATTTTTGGCGCATTTTTTTCAGCATGGGCTGGAAATATGGGAATGAAAATTGCAACAAAAACTAATGTTAGAACAACTCAGGCTGCTAGAACTAGTTTACCGAATGCTTTAAATATATCTTTTGGAGGAGGAACTGTAATGGGACTTGGTGTAGCAGGACTAGCTGTTCTTGGTTTAACGGCATTTTTTATAATTTTTTATAAAGTATTTATGGGGGGTGTATGGACAACTTCTGAAGATATGATTATTGTTTTGGAAACTTTAGCTGGATTTTCTCTAGGTGCTGAATCTATTGCACTATTTGCACGAGTTGGAGGTGGAATTTATACTAAAGCCGCTGATGTAGGTGCTGACTTAGTTGGTAAAGTAGAAGCTGGAATCCCTGAAGATGATCCTAGAAATCCTGCAACAATTGCTGATAATGTAGGAGATAATGTTGGGGATGTAGCAGGAATGGGAGCAGACCTTTTTGGTTCTTATGTAGCTACTGTCTTAGCTTCAATGGTTTTAGGAAACTATGTAATTATAGATATGGGAGGAAGTATTGAAGATGCATTTGGAGGAATAGGACCAATTCTATTACCTGTTTTTATTGCAGGTGCTGGAATTATTATTTCAATAATTGGAACAATGCTTGTTAAGATTAAAAGTAACGAAGCTAAAGAAGATCAGGTAATGGGAGCTTTAAATGTAGGAAATTGGACCTCAATTTTTCTAGTTGCAGTAGTATGTTATGCATTATGTAATTGGATGCTTCCTGAAATTATGAAAATGGAATTCTTTGGTGAAGGTATCAAAGAAGTCTCTTCAATGAGGGTTTTTTACGCTTGTCTAGTTGGGCTAGTTGTAGGAGCTGTTATTTCTTCAGTTACGGAGTATTATACTGGACTTGGGAAAAGTCCAACTTTAAAAATAGTTCAACAATCAAGTACTGGAGCTGGAACTAATATTATTGCTGGTTTAGCTACTGGAATGATTTCAACTTTTCCTTCTGTTTTATTATTTGCGGGAGCTATTTGGGCTTCTTACTTATTTGCTGGTTTTTATGGTGTTGCATTATCTGCTAGTGCAATGATGGCAACAACTGCTATGCAATTAGCTATTGATGCTTTTGGTCCTATTTCTGATAATGCAGGTGGAATTGCAGAAATGAGTGAACAAGAGCCTATAGTTAGAGAAAGAACGGATATTTTAGATTCAGTTGGTAATACTACTGCTGCAACTGGAAAAGGTTTTGCTATTGCTTCTGCAGCTTTAACCTCATTAGCGCTATTTGCAGCTTATGTAACCTTTACAGGAATTGATGGAATTAATATTTTTAAAGCACCTGTTTTAGCTATGCTTTTTGTTGGAGGGATGGTTCCTGTTGTTTTTTCTGCGCTTGCTATGAATGCAGTTGGAAAAGCTGCCATGGAAATGGTTCAGGAAGTTAGAAGACAATTTAAAACTATTCCTGGAATTATGGAAGGTACTGGAAAACCAGAATATGATAAATGTGTGGCTATTTCAACTCAGGCTTCTTTAAAAGAAATGATG
>ERZ1049444.81-NODE-81-length-103647-cov-23.316965_pt1 | contig 103647 bp, 99 predicted proteins | sample MGYA00383101_ERZ1049444 | MGnify/ENA primary metagenome ERZ1049444 (study PRJEB29581, sample SAMEA5548371) | metagenome | biome: marine; feature: coastal; material: water | depth 50 m | study: Short-term variability in the microbial, nano- and picoplankton... | reverse complement strand
GCACCAGCCGCTGACTGACCTGCCAAACTGGCTTGGCCAGCTTGTGGGTCTATAGCTTGTTCCCCGCTGAGGGTAGCTTGCCCAGCACCAGCCGCTGACTGACCTGCCAAACTGGCTTGGCCAGCTTGTGGGTCTATGACCTGTTCTCCGCTGAGGGTAGCTTGCCCAGCACCAGAAGGTGACTGACCATCTAGATGAGCCGCACCAGCATCAACTTGCATTTGTTGGTCGTTAGCATTCAATTCCGTGTGACCCGCTTTAGACGGGCTGTTGCCCTCCAAACTAGTCTCACCTTGCTGACCTTCGCTATCGGCATCAGAGTGGGTATTCTCATCAAGTCCCACTGTCTCAGAGCCGGTTACCTTGTTATCCTCTAGATACATCTGCTCTGGCGTTAAATTACTCTGATCCATATGGGCTTTTAATCGCCGCAGATAGTCTTCTTGTTGTTCCGAATCATGCTTAGGAATATTGGAAAACCGCTCCCAGTTTTCTGCCAATTCACTTTCATCACCCTTAGTATTAAGAATGCGCTGTTGATGAGCAACAAAATCAGCCATTTCAGAACGATCAAGCTGACGGCTAGTTCGTTTTGAAATATCATAGTCCTTTTCGGGTTTACTTTTTTTTACCCTTCTAAACAAATTTTTGTCTGGTATCTTTCTCATAACTACATTACCGACATTGATGGTTCAGGTTCATTACAACCTTTTACCAGATTCATTAAACTGAAAATCTTGAGGAATTTCAGGGTTAGGCTGCAATGGCTTTGGTACACCAGGTACGACCGCATTAAGCTGATACACATAGGCCAGTATCTGCGCTACAGCCACATACAACCCCTCTGGAATTTCTTCATTAATTTCCGTAGTAAAATACAGGGCACGAGCTAACAAAGGAATGCGCATCATATGGACATGGTTTTCCTCTGCCAAATCACGAATTTTGGCCGCTAATTCGCCCTGACCTTTAGCTATGACAAGGGGTGCACCAGAGCCGTCTTGGTCATAAACAATAGCTACCGCAAAGTGCTGCGGATTGGTAATAACCACGTCAGCATTACCCACATCATCCATCATACGCCCCATGGCCATTTCGCGCTGGCGCTGACGAACCTGAGCCCTAACCTCAGGGCGCCCTTCCATTTCCTTCATCTCGTCTTTAATATCTTGCAAGGACATTTTAAGCTTTTCTGTATGGCTATGGATTTGATATGGAACATCTATGGCAGCAATAACCATTAACGACAAACTAATAAATAGAAACGCCTGCACTAATATGGCAGCACCTTGTTCGATCGCCATGGCCAATGGCATACTACCAAGAGAAAACACCTGATCAATCTTCAGATTCAGCACCAAATACCCCACTCCTGCCACCAGCAAAAACTTCACCAAAGCCTTAATCAATTCCATGGCGGCTTGGGTGCCAAACATGCGCTTAAAACCTGACATGGGATTGAGCTTACTGGGTTTGGGCATAAAGGCCTTTATCGAAAACAACCAGCCGCCAATGAGCGCTGGTGTAATCAGTGCCAATAGTAAGGTTAATAATAACAATGGCAAGATCGCCATAAGCCCTTCCACAAAACGTTCCAACCAGACCACAGGTAACAATTGCGTGTTCATGATCAAGTCACGCTCCAAGCTAAGACTACCCACTAACAGGACTTTCAAGTCATCAATCATGTCCGACCCAGCCATTAGCGCATAGGCTGAACTCACTACCATAATAATCGCCATAGACAATTCTCGTGAACGCGGCACTTGACCATCTTCACGGGCTTTTTCTAGCTTTCGCGCCGTGGGTTCTTCTGTTTTTTCTGCGGAGCTATCTTCTGCCATGGCGTCCCCCTACCTATGCCGTGCCCAGCAAACGTCTTATCTGCAAGAAGGCTTCATAAAAAATGCCTTCCACGGTGCTAAAAAAAGTGGGCAACAAGGCCATAATCAATACCAAACCTAATAACAAAGTCACTGGAAAGCCCACAGCAAACACATTAAGGCTTGGAGCCGCTCGAGATATTACCCCCATCGCAGCGTTAGACAACAGCAAGACCATCATAGCCGGTAAAGCAATCATAGCGGCTCCCGCAAACACTAATATCGACCATTCCATGAGGCCCCATATGTGCTGCACTGTTAGTATGGGTTTATCAATAGGCCAATAGCGAAAACTGTCCAAAAGCAGTTCTATCAATATCAGGTGACCGCCTACAGAAATAAATATCAAGGTCGCTAAAATGATCAAAAACTGTGAAACAACAGGGGTTTGAACACCACTATTTGGATCGGCCATCATGGCAAACCCCAACCCCATAGACAGGGAAATAAACTCGCCTGCCGCACTGACCGCGGCAAAGGCAATTTGTAGAACCAGTCCCATCATCACACCCACAACCACCTGTTCAAACAAAACTAGCAGACCAAAACCTGACATCACGTCGATAATAGGCCAATCATACAGAGGGTAAATTAGGATGGTGAATACAGCCGCCAGACCGATCCGTGTGGTAACGTTCACACTCATAGCGGAAAATACTGGAGCAGAAATCATACAGGCACTGACCCGCACCATCGGCCACAGGAAAGTATACATAATAGCCATGATGTCATCCCATACTACAAACACGATGCTAACCGATCACGTTAGGGATATTGTTAATGAGTCGAGTAGCAAAGTCAGTGAGCACGGTTAGCTGCCACGAGCCAAACAAATACAACACCAACGCCAAGGCCGCCAACTTAGGTATAAAACTCAGGGTCATTTCGTTAATGGATGTTGCCGCTTGCACAATACCAATCACTAAACCCACCGCCAGAGCACTAATCAACATTGGACCAGCAATATAGGCCACGACAAGCAAGGCTTCACGGCCAATGTCTAAAACCATTCCTTGATCCATAATGTCTCCTATAGCTAAGTATAAAAACTGCTTGCCAGCGTCCCCACAACAAGGGCCCAGCCGTCTATTAAAACGAACATCATTATTTTAAAAGGCAATGAAATCATCATCGGAGATAACATCATCATACCCATTGACATCAGTACGCTGGCGACGACTAAATCAATCACGACAAAAGGAATAAAAATCAAAAAACCAATTTGAAATGCCGTTTTCAATTCACTAGTTATAAATGCTGGAATTAGCATTTGTATGGGCATGTCTTGCGGGCTATTAAGTTGCTCGACACCGCCTATCTGAGCGAACAGCTCAATATCAGACTCGCGAGTTTGATTGAGCATGAAACGGCGTAAAGGCACTTGGGCAGCCTCAAATGCCTGCACAAAATCAGCCTGATCATTCATATAAGGTTGCAACGCCGTATCATTCATTTCTTCAAACGTTGGTGCCATAATAAATAGCGTCAAAAACAAAGCCAAACCCAAAAGTACTTGATTTGGTGGGGTCTGGTTAGTACCCAAAGCGGTTCGCAGAATCGACAGCACAATGATAATACGCGCAAATGAGGTCATCATCAGCAACATTGATGGCAACAAGGTCAATAAGGTCATCAAACCCAGTATCTGCAGGGTCAAACTGTATTCTTGTGCACCGTCTGGTTGGGTTTCTACCACCAAACCAGGAAAAATACCTTCAGCACCCCAGACCGTACTGGTCATGCCTAACATCAGTAAAGAAGTGAATATGAGGATAATACGCTTCACCTTGACTCCTCCTCAGATTGACTTGATGAGGGCTGGCGACCTAGCACTTTAGCAAACAAGTTTTTGGGTGCCACGGTTGCTGTCGACACAAGACCGTCAGAGTCAAAATTGGCATCCAGTTCTGTTAATAAACTCACCTGCTGAGATGATACACCAATAAGCAGGTGCCGCTTATCAACTTCGATCAGCACTAGCTTTTCTTTGTTACTTAAGGCCATAGCCTCAAGAAATCGCAAACGTCGTCCTCCTCGTGGACGGCGCCGCATAAACCATTTGCTGGCGTATAATAGACCTACCATCAATGCCAGAACCAGTAACAAACTGAGTATAGATTGACCCAATAACTCGGTATTTCCAGGCATTATTTGCACCGCCTTAGCTTTTGTTCACCTTACTTTATATCTTACGAATACGATCTGCAGCATCCAATACCTGTGTCAAACGAATGCCATAGCGTTCATTCACCACCACCACTTCACCGCGAGCAATGACTGTATTGTTTACCAATACATCAATGGACTCTCCAGCTAATCTAGAAAATTCTATCACACTGCCTTCACTTAGGCGCAATAAGTCCTTGATCTTCAAGGTTGTGCGGCCTACTTCAGCCGACAGGGTAACAGGGATATTCTGTAAAACATCCAAGTCAAGCTCATCTTCAAAGGTGGATAGCCCGCTTGCCTCTGGCGCTTCTATATCATCACTCACAATCTTATCCTCGTTGTATTAGCCAATTTAATCCCACAGATCGACTTCATAGTCATCCATGCTAACTTCGCCCATAATTTTGAGCGCCGCTTGACCATTTGAACTCCCGTAGACACCACTAAATAAAGGGATATCGGCACAGGTAACACTGACTGTTTCTGGCATTTTAATTGGAATCACATCACCCACCTGTAGGTTACGTAACTCCAGTAAATTTATTTGTGGATTGGCTAGCTCCGCTTTAACCTCAAGGTCTACATCTTCTATGGCTACCTTGAGGTAGTTATTCCAGATACGCTCTTCATCAATATCGGTATCGCCTATCACCTGATTGCGTAACAGTTCACGTATTGGTTTCATGGCCGCATAAGGGTATAGAATTTGTACGCTGCCACTAATATCATGGGCCATGTCGATATTAAAACGATTAATAATAACTAGGTCATTTTCTTCAACAATACTAGTGAACTGTGGATTTACTTCGGAGTTTATGTATTCGAAGGCGATCGTATAAAGTGGTGACCAGGCCAATTTCATATCCTGAAATACACGCTGTAACAGCATTTGAATAATACGGTATTCCGTAGGCGTAAAATCACGAACACCCGAGATTTCCGTGTGAGAACCAGCCCCTCCAAAAAAACTATCTAAAGAGTTGAAAATCAACTGTGGATCAATAATGATTAACATCGACCCCCGTAGTGGTGGAATTTTTACCACATTCAGCGAGATGGGGGCACTCAAGGTCGACATGAAGGTTGCGAAACGCTCCACATCCACAGGTTGGCTCTCTATCTTGGGCTGATAGCGTAATAGGCTCTTCAAACTGGTACGAAACAAACGTGCAAAGCGCTCGTTAATCATATCCAGTGAGCCAAGGTGTGAGGTTAGGGTACTGTCCTCACTGGCTATATCATACTGTTCAGCTACGGAATCCACATTATAAGGCGATGTTTCACCTCCTGCATCGGCTTGCACCAAGGCTTGGATTTCATCTTCTGACAGCAGCTCATTTTCACTCATGGGCTATCACACCTACTGTACAACAAACTCGGTAAAGTACACTTCTTCTATACCACCAAAATCTTCGTAGTTTTCCAACACCTCATTCATACGGTCACGTATATTGCTGGCCATTTTTTGCTTGGCAACCACAGAAAATATCTCATCTTCTGTATAGGTGCCTACTTCCATCAGCACAGCCGAGCGAATAGCCATTTGATGTTTGGCCACCGCTTCAATAATCCGCTCATCATAATGAGTCATATAACCCAGGGAGAAAAGCACAAACTTTTTACTACCCGACAAGTTCACCGTGAATTTGTCGTCCATTGGTGCATAAGTCTGGTCAAATTTTTGGCTTTCAGGCAGCTCTTTGGCCTGTTTTTCCAGCGCTTTAGGGGCGTTGGGATCTTCACTATCTCCTACTTCACCACCGGCTTCCAGTTGCTCAACCACATTACCAGCTTCGTCTACAACGGCCGGTTTAGAGTCAAAGAACCCCGTCATGAACAAGGTAGCACCAACGGTGATGCCAATTAGCAAAATACCCAACAGCACAAAAATTAGAATTTTGACTATGCCGCCTTTCTTTTTCGGTTGTTCACCGTCTTCCAAAATCTCTTCGTCAGCCATACTCTACACCTTCACTGCACTATTGGAGTTATTTTAATAACTCATTACTTTCATATCAAATTAGGCGAACGTATCCAAATCACCATCGTGACTAGGGCTGCGTTGCTCTGTATTTTCTGCGCCAGTGCTCTCAGACACCTTGGTTTGGCTTAACTCACCAGAGCCAGAGTGCTGATTAGCAAATTGTTGGCTAGCTGTATCACTAGCTACGTCAAACTTACCCAATTGTAAACCACTTTCCTCTAGCAATTCACGCAATCTGGGTATACCACCTTCTAATAATTCTCTAACGCCGTGATTGGCACTAAGTAACTGCGTTTTTAAAACGCCATCTTCCATGGTCATGTTAATCTTAATCTGACCTAAACGGGCAGGATTCAAACTAATATTAGCCTGCCATTGCCCATCACGCACCATCCGTTGTAACTGTTGGCCCATTTGGTTTTGCATATTGCGTGCCGCTTGCTGAGCTGGATTATCTGTAGCTAAAAACGACTGTAAACGACTGCCCCCTTCTATTGCAGGACCTTCTGCCGGGATCACAGTTGTCTGCACACTACTCACCAAAGTTTGCATTTGTGCCATTGGTTTGAAACTGGCACCCATCATGGGTGCACTCATTGGTTCTGTAGCGACGGTAGAGGTCGCCTGCTGTGTTGCTGAGACCTGATCTAGTTTTTTTAACAAGGCACTTGGCAACTGCATCACTATGTTATCAGCAGCGGTAGCGCCACGCACCACCTGACTGCTTGCTGTTGGTACTTGCGCTGCTCGTATACTAAGAAAGTCCTGTGTAGTTAAAGTTTGGGGACTATTCGCTGTAGTTCTTGTCGTTATCTGAGCACCAGTTTGGCGTACCCGTATTACCGCTTCATCGGTAATTATCTGTGTTGCAACTTGAGCCTGTGCTTGGGTGGTAGCTAATTGCGCGCTTACTGTCTGATTTTGGCCGACAGGACTAGTCAGAGTGGGCTGTACCGCTGGCGTTATTGGCTTAGCTTGCACGCCAGCCTCGGCCTGCGGGCTCGGCACCACTGGAGCTGTTTGACTGGCTCGCACTGTTGAAACTGCTGGCTTAGCTGGTGCGCCAACCTCAGTCTGCTGAGCTGGCATCACTGGTGCTGTTTGACTGGCTTGCACAGTTGGCGTTGTTGGCTTGGCATGTACGCCAACCTCGGTCTGCAAAGTAGGCATCAGTGGTGCTGCTTGATTGGCTGGCACTACTGGTGTCATCTGCTCGGGCTGATCAGCAGAAGCAGACACCATTATTTCTGGCAGGTCCCCAGCAGGCGTATCCATAGTAAGTACATTAACGCCTGATTTCGAGGCCTCAGAGATAATTGCCGGTGTTGTATTAGTTACCAACATTGCCGAACTGCCCACTTCTAAGGGCTGAATCAAATCAGCCCCAATGCTAGGAATATCAGTGCTAGGGGGATTATTACTAGCGAGCCAACTCGCCGTCGCTGCTGGCCCATCGTCAGAAGACGATGGGGAGGTCGTCTGCAAGATAAGGCTTGCTACACTTGGGTCAATACCCATTTCTTGGGCAGCTTGTAACAACTGCACGTCATCCAACAACCTAGGACTGGCACTCATAGCGATAGATGCAGAAGCAGAAGACTGAGAATTAAGGGGCAAGGTATCAATCCCTGCCAATAAGTTAGTTAGTGCCGTAAGATCGTCAATTGAAGCCTGACTAACGGGGTCACTCTGCATTAACTGTTTTAATTGCCCTTGTATATCTTGAATAGATAAGGAGGCAGATTGCTCAGGCAACTGTGCCAATGAAACTAACGCTGTGGCCAATTCAACGTTAGCAGGAACACCCACCGGTGTTGTTTCAGTAGGCAACGTATTGCCACCTGGCAAGTTATTGCCGGCTTCATAGCCGGTCATAGCGCCATATTGCTGCTGCCCCAATATGCTGCCAAACAACTGACCTGCAGTGCGCTCCTGCCCTTCAGCTTTTACACCAGAAGTGACACCAATGCTGCTGCTCAGTTGGTTCATGAGGCTTTGTAAATCAATATTTGCCATAGGGATAATTTAACCTACTACTTATACTATTACTTTCGCTAGCCACTCTAACAACGTAAAAACGCGTCGCTGCTTTGACTAAAACTAGCTATTTTTAATATGTATGCAAAAATTGTTCCAGCCTAATGTGTCATAATTCCAACACTGATAAGATCAATATTAAAACCTGCCTTGATCGAATCTTGGATAAGGAGTGGGTAATCAGTTTCAGACGTTAGATGTGCGTCGCACAAATATGGTGTTTGCCACACTGTCCATGTGCTTAGACTCCTGCTTTTTGATATGCACTAATTGTTCTGCTTCAGCTTGTTCAACTAGTTTGTTATGCATGCGCACCTTCTGTGATTGATGCAGTGTTTTGGCGTGCAATTTGGCAACTTGCTTTTGCGCCTGGGCACGTTGAAGCAGTTGCTCTGTTTCCATCTGCATTAACTGCTGAATAAAACTTCGCATACGTGCCAGTTGATCGCTGGAGGCTCGTTTTTCTTGCATCTGATTAAGGCTATTTAAATAATCCTGTTGATACTCACGCACCTTGGCGATAGACATATCAATATCATCTACTACTTGCTGAGCCTCTTTTTCAGCCTGTAAAGCACGCTCGTGATGTTGCTGTTGTATTTTGCCGAGTGAGGTAAAACGTTCACTTTTGCTAGCCATAGGTCACCTGTGTCTGGTCAGATTATGTTGGGTAGTCGCCCTATCCTTGAATGGTTTCTGAGTTTTGGAGCTCGTGCTTTGGAGGTTGTGCCAACAATTGTAAATGATCGACACTCGTGGCCATATCACAGGGCTCATGCATACCTTGTTGCAAGAATCGGTCCACATCCTGTTTTTTCTGAATAGACTCATCCAAAACCCGGTTCTGACCCGCCTTATAAGCGCCAACAGTAATAAGGTCTCGATTTTCCTTGTAACTAGCTAACCAACTGCGGACCTGCTGGTTAGCTATTTTTTGACTATCCGTCTGTAACACCTGGGCTAGGCGGCTCACAGAGTCACCTATATCGATAGCAGGATAATGACCCGCTGCGGCTAGTTCGCGACTAAGCACAATATGACCATCCAATACTGAACGAGCGGCATCAACAATGGGGTCCTGTTGATCGTCTCCCTCGGCCAAAACCGTATACAACGCAGTAATAGCACCCTGAGTTTCACCATGACCATTACCCGCCCGTTCCATGAGGCTGGGAATCAAGGTAAATACGGAAGGCGGGTAACCTTTGGCTGTAGGCGGTTCGCCAATAGCTAAACCAATTTCTCGTTGCGCCTGCGCCACTCGAGAGATGGAGTCTACCAACAGCAAAACCGACTTGCCTTGATCACGAAAATACTCAGCGATACTGGTGGCCAAGCGGGCAGCATGCAAGCGTGTCACTGGCGAAGTATCACCAGGAGCAGCAATCACCACGGAGCGTGCAAGCCCCTCTGTTCCAAGGGATTCCAGAACAAATTCTTGCACCTCTCGACCTCGCTCACCAATTAAACCAATAACCACTACCTCTGCTTGAGTGAAGCGGGTCATCATGCCCAGCAATATACTCTTGCCGACACCAGAACCGGCCATCAAACCAAGACGCTGACCGCAGCCAACCGTGAGCATACTGTTGATACTGCGCACGCCGACATCCAACACTTGGTTAATGGGCCGCCTAGCCAACGGATTAATATGCTCGCCCATAATATTGCGGTATTCTTGTGGGACAATATTGGCGCCACCATCTAAGGGATTACCCATACCATCTAGCACCCTGCCAAGCATGGAGGTACTCATGCCAATCGCCTGTCCCCGTGGTTGCGGACGCACACGAAAACCGGGAGCAATGCCCCGAACACTGCCAAAAGGCATCAGCAATAATTTTCCATCTCCAAAACCCACTACTTCGGCCATAATCCCATGGCCATCTGGCCCCGAAATGTCACAATAACTACCAACGGGTGCATTTACCCCTTTGGCCTCTAAGGTCAGACCAACAACACGCGTAAGAATGCCTTGCAGATGGGGCTCTTGCAGATGTATGTGATTAGTAGAATCATTAAGACGATTGGCAAAACTAGTCATATGGCACCTCAAAAAATCTCGTCTTCATCGTCGGATACTGGATCAGTAGGTTCTATGACATCATCGGCAGCGTCTATATTGACCTGATCTTGAACAGTCTCGGGCTCTTCAGGACGCGATTCTGGTGCTAACAACGACGAATCACTCTCTGGCGATTCAATATTTTCTGCCGCTATTTCTGGTTGCGACTCGGTAACTTGGGAGGCAACCTCTGGTAGCCCTTGCTGATCCTCAGCTGCCCGGGTCTGCTGTTGCTTCTCGGCCGATTCGGTATCCTGTTCCTGTTCCAGTTCCGTTTGTGCCGGGGCTTCGGATTCTGCCAATGCCTCTGTTGTAGTCGCCTGATCAGCATCAGATACCGCTGAAAACAATGCCTCTTGCTCTTCATCGGCAAGGTGAGCAACCGGTGCCAACAATTTGTTATCCACCTCACCTAAAGCTTGATTGGAAAGCATTAACAAACGTTCTTCCAACAGGTCGTCAACCCAACTATCCGCTTGCTCCACGCGCACGCTGCCAGGCTGCAGGTCACTACTGGGCAAATAAGCAATCTTGCCTTGTAACATAGAGTCTTCTTGTAACAACTGAAAATCTTCATCATTCATATATACTTGGAGCTTGCCTTGCGTAACATCAAGCCGTTCCATACAGCCTTTGACCAAACGTGTAACGGCAGCATCAGACACCGTCAACTCCCCTCTTACCAATTCTTTTGCCATGTGTAAGGCCAAACGTTGCATGGGCTTAAATAACGCATCACCCAGTACATTGGTAACCTGCCCCAAAGCATGTTCGGTTAGTGCCAGCTTCTCTAATTCCTGTGTCAATATTAGTTCAACTTGTGCTTGCGCTTCAGATTCGCCCTTAGCTATACCTTGTGCTAGGCCATCACTCATACCTGCTTCGAAGCCCTCAGCAAAACCCCGCTCACGTGCTTCGGTGAAGGCTTCATCATCACTAACGGGGGGAATTGTTACAGAACCAGGAATCGCGTCAGCAAAACCATCATCAAACACAGTTTCTTCACCATTTTCAGAGCTTGCATCCTCTGCATTAGGCTTAAGATCAAATTCACCACCAGCGGCTTCGGCCATCATCGCCATTTGTTGCTGCGCCATTAAATCGTCCGCAGAAAGACCGCCAGCAGCACCGTCAACCTCAGCGCTACTAGGTGCATTGAGGCCTGGCACAGTAAAATTCTGCCAGTTATCATTATCGGCCTGATGTTGGCTCAACACCTGAACTTCATCGGCCTTAAAGGAACTAGAGTTAGGGGCATTTTGGGCCGGTGCCGTCAGTGAAAAAAAAGGGGCAAATTCCTCGTTTATGGCCGCCAAGTGTGTAGTCCAGGACTGAAATTCCTGCGCTTCTTCAGCTTTCAATATTCGACTTTGATTTGTCATCATACCTACCTATATGAGCTTATTCTGCCCGCCTTATCTGCCTACAACTCGATTGTATTTCAATCACTAGACTTATACGAAGTCGTCGCCACCAGCAGATAACATCATTTCACCTGAGTCGGATAAACGACGGGCGGTACGGAGAATCTCCTTCTGTGCTTCTTCCACCTCACTGATCCGCATTGGGCCCTTAGATTCCATGTCATCTTTAAACATTTCTGCCGCACGAGTGGACATGTTACTGAAGAATTTATCCTTAACCAGATCATCCGCACCTTTCATAGCCACCATCAGCAGCTCCTGTTCGACATTGCGTATCAGCACCTGAATACTGCGATTATCCACAGCTTCAAGATTGTCAAAGGTAAACATGTTATCTTGGATTCTTCCCATTAGATTTTCATCACGATCCGAAAGAGTCTTCATGATCTTGGATTCCATATCAGATTTGGTGAAGTTCATAATCTTCGCGGCGGCTTTAATACCGCCAACTGTTGACGACTTGACCGCTGAATTAGAAGAAAACTGCTTTTGCATGATGGTTTCTAGTTCTTCTAAAGCTTCTGGCTGGATGGTTTCTAACTGCGCTATACGCATAATAATTTCTGGGCGCAACTCTTCCGGTAAAAAGTGCAAAACATCGGCACCCAATTGATGTTCCAAAAAAGAAATGATAATCGAGATAATCTGCGGATGTTCACCACGAATCATTTCGGCAATAGAGCGCGAATCCATCCAGTTGAGAATATCCAAACCACGACTGGCCTTGGTCGGCATGATGCGGTTTAAGACACTTGCCGCTTTGTCTTCACCCAAAGCGCTGGTCATCACGCGTTTTACGTAGTCATTGGTACCCATAGACAAGTTGGTTTGTTGTTTCATGGTAGAAACAAACTCATCCAATACCATATCAACGGCACCTTGTTTAACATTGGAAACCGACACCATGGCCGCACCCAGCGCCTGCACTTCGCGTGGCTGCAAGTGTTGGATAACATTAGAAGCTTCATCTTCACCCATGACCATCATAATGATGGCCGTTTTTTGGGTGTTGCTAAGCATCCGAAATTCTTCTTCATCGGATAAATCGATATCAGGTTCGTTCTCATTTTCAGCCATTATAGTACCCCATCAGTAACCCATTACTGACTAAAAGTCTTGTTTAACCCAGCTGCTCATAACACCGGCAACTCGCTTGGAATCCTCAGCAATAAGCATACGCATCAGTGCCACCTTATCATCATAACTGTTGGCCGTATCCAACATTTCAGGAGAAATGCTGGACTTCTTAGGACGCAGGCGGGCTTTCATTTCTTCTAAACTTTCACCTTCAAGAAGTTCTACCTCTTCATCATCAACGTCATCTTCAATACTGCCTCCATTGGCGATTAACAAAGCAGCAGCTTCGGCAGCAAGTTCTTCATCGGTCTTAGTGGGTGCCAACAGATTCTTTATGACTGGGCGCAACACAACCAAGATAAATACCAAACCCATAATGGCCAATAGCACTTGGCGCACCAATTCTTGCAGCCAGCTTTGCTCCCACAATGGCTGTTCAGGAATGACTTCCTCTGGTTGAAATGACATACCTACCACTGACACAACATCACCTCGAGCAACGCTAAAGCCCACAGCATTTTGCACCATAAGCGTAAATTGCTCTATTTGTTCGGGTGTTAGGGTTTGGCGTACAGACTCGCCCGCCTCGTTGAGAATAGTAGGCTCATCAATTACTACCGAAATGCTTAAGCGTTGCAAATCACCGGTGGCCAACTTGGTATGGGCAATGGTGCGATCGACTTCATAATTGGTGGTGCTATCACGACTAGTGGGCAATTTGTTGATATCACCGCCTAATGTCGTGGTAGGAAATCCATTATCATTGGTATTTTCAATCAACGTCGACGCTGCTGGAGGCTCATTAGAAAGCGATCCGGGAATGCCACTCGCTGGTACAGTTGACCCAGAGGCTTTTTCAGAAACTTGTTCACTGCGCACAGCGATGGTTTCTGGATTATAATTTTCTTGTGTCATTTCCTTGACAGTGAAATCCATATCCGCATTGACTTCGGCACGGAAGCGATCGGCCCCCACTAAAGGGCCTAACAGTGATTGAATACGCTGCTGATACATGCTTTCCACCTTGTTGCGGTAGTCCAGCTGCTTTTCATTTAAACCCAAACCACCACCTTGGTCATCCATCACCAAGTTACCATATTGATCAACAACGGAAACGTTGGCTGGGTCCAAATAAGGCACACTGGATGCCACCATATGCACCACAGCTTGAGCTTGAGCATCATTGAGGCCGCGACCTTGTGCTAAAGTCACCACTACCGAAGCCGTTGTGGGCACACGGTTACGAACAAATACGGATTGTTTAGGCATGGCCAAATGCACACGTGCCGTTTTCACACTTTGAATACTACTAATGGAGCGTGCCAACTCTTCCTCAATGGCTAACTGATACCGTTTTTGCTCCATAAATTGACTGGTGCCCATGGCCTGCTGCTGGCGGATCATTTCAAATCCATCCACGGCCGTGGCGGGCAAACCCTGTTTTGCCAATAATAACTTGGCTTCGTGAAACTGATCCACAGACACGTTCACAGCACCATTGGTGGTATCTAATTGAACCGGCACGCCGGCCTGAGTTAAAGCATCATAAACAGCGGCTTGGTCAACACCATTCATACCCGGAAACAAGGGCCGGTAAGAAGGCTTTTGTAGTGCCATGTAGACCACGACCATAATCAAAAAACCAAAAACTATTATCGCTAGTGGCAAACTTTTGCGTACGGCAGGTTGCGCCATAAATTCAGCCCAGATACCTTTTTCCTCAGAATTTTGCTGGTCTACCGCAACGGTCTCATTGACGCTGGGCATTTCCTTAGGGTTCATTGTTGCTTCTGCCATGGTGATATCCTGCTTGTTTATATAGGTCAGTGTTCAAGCCGACAGGTTGTTTTTGGTCCGCTTATACGGGCATCTTCATAATGTCCTGGTAGGCGGACAGGACTTTATTTCTGACTTGCAAAGTAGCTTGAAAAGCCATGCTAGAGCTCTGCATGGCCAGCATAACCTCAGCTAAAGGTAAGTCTTCGCCTCGGTCATACGCTTCCATCATGGATTTGGACGTTAACTGGGTTTCATTGACGGTTTTTAAACTAGCGGCCATGGAATCAGAAAAGCTGGATACAGGGCCACTTGAATTCACAGAATCTATGGTTGGCGCTGACGTTTGTGACTGACTGGCCAGCATACGCATTTGATTCACGACACTTTTCATTGCATTGATTTCATTCATAATTTTTCTCTTATAAACTGGATCGACCTGCCATTATTTTGATCCTATGTGATTCCCTTAACGATATTAACTTGGTATATCCACACCTTGATCTTTCAATTTGGCCAACCTGTAACGCAAAGTACGAGGACTAATGCCCAACTCCTGCGCCGTGTCTTTACGGCTACCATTAAAGCGCTGCAGTGTCGCTAAAATGACTTTTTGTTCGCTATCTCGAGCAACCTCTGACAAACCTCTACCTAAAAAAGCTGGTTCTGCCTGCCTCCCCATAGGGTAAGCAACATTCATGCCATCAGTGCCAGTAGCCTGCATATAGACTGGACTTTCTTGCTCCTTAAAGGCTACGGGGGGGGCTTCAACCGCCACTTCTGATGGCATTTGCTCCATAAAATCTTCTAAGCCACCATCCACTAGCAAGTGCTCCATACCAATTACACCACCAACAGCCAGTACCAAGGCTCGTTGGATCACGTTTTCTAGTTCACGCACATTGCCCGGCCAAGCATAGCTTTGCAAAAAGTCCAGAGCCTGTTGATTGTATTGGGCGTTGGCTGCCATCAACCCGGCACTGGGTCTGTGTTTATGCAACAAAAACTGCGCTATAGGCAAGATGTCCAGCGGCCTCTGTTTCAAGGGCAGCAACTTAAGTGGAAACACATTGATACGATAATAGAGGTCTTCACGAAAACGCTGTGCCTGCACTTCTTGTTGCAGATTACGATTAGTGGCCGCAATAATACGTGCGTCTACAACGATCGTTTCTTGGCCACCAAGACGTTTCAACTCGCGCTCTTGAATTACTCGCAACAGCTTGGCCTGCAATAGAAATGGTAATTCACCCACCTCATCTAAAAACAGGGTACCGCCTTGTGCCTGTTCGAATAGCCCTTGATGACGCTGATAGGCTCCGGTAAAGGCACCTTTTTCATGGCCAAACAACATATCTTCCAACATGGTTTCAGGTATCGATGCACAGTTAACTGCTACGAACTCACCTTGCTGGCGAGGCGAAGACAGGTGAATATGTTTGGCTAGTACTTCTTTACCAGCACCAGATTCACCACCAATTAATATGGTCACATCTGTTTGTGCCACGCGTTCGGCGAGGGCAAGTAGTTGTTGGCTGCGGCCATCACGGCAAATGAAACCTTGTGGCTGTACAGCCACCATCTGTGCCAGTTGACGCTTAAAACGGCCTGGTTGTAACGGCAAGGTCATGACATCAACAGCACCCAAGTGCATCGCTTGTACCGCCATGTGCACATCCTGCTCATTCACCAATACAAACACCGGTGCTCGCTGAAAAGCATCAGCGAGTTGCTTAAAAATAGCCCCTAGAGGTATTTCCAAACTAGTGGCATTAACCACCAGCAAATCGACACTGGTGCGATTTAGCGCCACCGCCAGATCATGCTGATTAGCCGCGGGTAAGGCCATCATGCCCGCGCCCTGAGCGAGTTCGGTGAGCATCTCAAGGCCATTATGTTGGCTATCCAGTAGCGCCACTGTAGCAATGTTGTTAGACATAAGCGTTATCTATTCTCACTTCCTAATTTGGATAAATCAAACTCATGGAAGCCTAAATTGCAATAATAGTGCCATATCAATAATATTGTTTTTAATCAGTCAGTTAGAACAGATTAGAGATAGCTATAGGGAGGTAGGTCGAAGCAGATGTCGAGGAATTGACGATTATAAAGAGTTATTGCTATTAGAGCCCGCAGCGGCCGGCATAGGGTATCTATTTAAACTAAGCAAGGCCAAGTTTTTTAATTTTTTCAATTAAAGTGGTGCGCCTGACATTCAACAATTGAGCAGCTTTACTGACATTGTGATCAGTCTCTTGCAGAGCTTTATCAATTAACTGCGTCTCGAGGGAAATCAGATGCCGTTTGAGATCACAACCGGCCTGCATATCCACATGGGATGCCAATAACTGACCTAACTGCTGGGCATCCATAGGGGCATCATTGGTATCAATGGGATCATACAGGCTTGGCGGGGTGGTGCCATTGACTAGGCTAGCAGGGGCAAAATCAACAACCGATGATGAGTCTTGAACCTGCGGAGGAAAAGCAAACGTCGACACCACTGTAGCAGCTTCTGGCACAACCTCTAATTCCAATTCTGATTGCTTATCCAAGTACTCTAGCTCCGCCACCGATGTTGGGCCACTGGGCTCTATATGCTCGACACCAATTTTAGCACCGGGGTACATGATGGTTGTGCGCTCTACCAAATTTTGCAACTCACGGCAGTTACCAGGCCATGGCCTGCACATCAACTCACGGGCCGCGCTAAAAGACAAACTCACAGGCGCATCATTATCAAAAGCCAGTTGTTTAGCAAAATGCTGCCATAACAACAACACATCTTCGCCACGCTCACGTAACGGGGGAACCTGAATAGGAAAAACATTAAGTCGATAATACAAATCTTCACGAAATTTATGGTCAGCGACACGGTCAACCAAGTCCACATGGGTAGCAGCAATCACGCGAACATCAACGGAGCGCGGCTTTTCACTACCCACAGGGTCTATTTCGTGTTCCTGTAGCACACGAAGCAACTTGACCTGCATACTCAAGGGCATTTCGCCAATTTCGTCAAGTAGTAAAGAGCCCTTATCAGCAAGTTCAAAACGCCCCTTCTTGCTACTGGTAGCACCAGAAAAAGCCCCTTTTTCATGACCAAACAATTCACTTTCCAGCAACTCAGCTGGAATGGCGCCACAGTTAACGGGCACATAATTGCCTTTATTGCGATCAGATGTTTGGTGAATGGCTTGAGCCACCAACTCTTTACCCGTGCCTGACTCGCCAAGCACTAATACTGAAGCACTAGAGCGGGCGACTTGCTGTATCAACTGCTTAACTTGCTGCATGGCAAGTGAGTTACCCAACAACATAGTATCGATTGGTGACATAAGTGGCTTTTATTAGCTGAAACACATCTGTCAAATTACCGACATGACAACTAAAACACAAGCTTTTTCTGTACTCAACAAGCGGTAATTTGCGATCGTATATCTTGGCTAAAGCCAAACCAGGGCTCGGCGCGAACACTATTATCTTAGCAAAGTGCTAACCTGATTTTGACGAATATTCTGCATCACACTGTAAGAGAAGAGCTGACAAGAGAAGGTTGGCGCCATAGCCCTATTGAGAAATAATCAATGACTTTTGTGAGCCACCTTATACGACCCTTCACACCATCATCAAAATTCTGCAGTAGTGAGTATCTGAACTTACGCCTCTCGCTCCAAATACGAGTGCATATCAATGGGTATTTGTTCCCATGATTCACAAATATCTTTGAGCATTTGCTGAATGTGTATCAGTGCTTCCTTATCATTGCGGAACCCTGCTTGAAAGATTTCACTAGCCATGTAGGTATAAAGGGAATACAAGTTTTCGGCTAATTCACCACCATCGTCTAGGTCTAGTACATCGCGTAAGCCATTGACAATACTTATGGAGCGGGTGATATGTTTACCTCGCAGCTCGATATCCTTACTATCAATGGCACCAAGCATCACACTCAGTGACTCTATTGCGCCATTGAACAACATCAATACTAACTGGTGAGGAGAGGCATACTGGGCCGCTTGGCTTTTTATTTGCTCGTACTGAGCCAATGCTTTCAGCGCATTCATAGATGAACTCCTGTTGGATTATCGCTCACCTAAGTTATCGACCGATAGTGAGAATTCTGAAGCCATTAAGTCACATATCTTTTGCATTTATCAACTATTTGCTGGCAGTATGCCACCTAAGGGTTCCTAAACAATCTGCCATAAGTCACTAATTTTCCAAGATTTGGCCTCACCATCATCACGGTTAGCTTGAGACTTCAGGCCGCATGCGAGCTCTATCATAGATAGAGATTTTATAACAATGCCTGAGTTTGTTATCAATTTAGATATTCGCAGATGCCGTTATTGAATGATCTCATAGGTACCGGAAGAATGCATAAGAATGGCTTTATGTAGATGGCCATATAGGGATAGGGTTTGTTTGGCTTTTGGGTTTTTTAGGGTTGCGGCCCTATTATCTCTCACACTGACCTAGTCATTATTAGACGTAAAAGGTAGATGTTCCAATTGCCCCTCAAGGTATTCTTGCATATTTTTCATCTCATCCATGATCCTGTTCATGGTGATAAACTGCTTGGTGTAGCGCTCTTCTACACCAGCCATCTTCGTGTCCAGTTCAGCTTGCTCTGTAACGAGGGTCGCCTGAGTTTTACTGTAAGTGGTTTCTCGCGTTTTTATGACACCAGAAGAAGACAGGTAATCACTGATCTGCTTCACCATGTCCCCGGCCAAGCCTCGGTTAGCGGTCCCAAAGGTTGTTTGGTTATTAGTATTGGCACTAAATAGTAGGGTCACATCATCAAAATTATTTTTTAAAGCGCTTGCCAGAGTGACACTATCAACCTTAAAACTACCATCGCGTTGGACACTAACCCCCATATCGGATAGTGACTCAATGGTGGTACCTGGCGTCGAACTGTCATCCACCACAAATGCCCGCACTGTATCCCGTATGGCTTTAATAGCCACATCCGACTTCAAAGGCCCAGGGTCTCCATTCGCGTCGGTCACCGCTATAACTTCCTGCATCACCTTTTCAAATTCGTTGACGGCCTCTACCACGCTGGTTATGACCGTTTGCGCCGAGCTTGTATCACGTGCCACGGACAAATTAAATGCCTGTGATGAAGTGGACAGCAAACCTATGCTCACACCCGGAATCAGGTCATCCATAATATTGCTGGTACGCACCACATTCACGCCATTAATATCCACATCAGCATCAGTGGCTGTTTGCACCTTGGCACTATTTTCATTCAGCCCAAATAGATCGTCAGTATCCGTCACGGTGACCGTATTGGCCGCCCCGGTGGGCCCTTGGGTTAATAGCTTATACTTGTCTTCCGCGGTCTGCACCACCCAGGCGGCAATACCAATGCCCAAGTCATTAATGGCTGCTGCCGCACCATCCAGAGTCACTGCCCCGGCCGCCAAACTGACGGTTTGTGCTGTATCTGAGCCCACCTGTATCGTGAAGGAAAACGCCGCTCCTGAATTCAAATCCGCCGTTTTAGAAGCAAACTCCACCGATTGACGCATCTCGGCTTTAGCTAAACTATTCACCTCGATGTTATAGGATCCTGACTGGGCCAGTGTGCCGTCAAAACTGGCAGTCACATACGCCGTGCCCGAGTTATTAATAGTAGAAAAGTTAAAATCATTTTTATCATCCAACACGGCAAAGGCTGTTTGCAAACTGCCTAGTGCGGACTTTACCTTGGCCACAGCCGATATATCCGCCGTCACATCCTCTAAGCGCCGATCAATCGATACCTGAGGGGCGGCTTTTTCAGCATTGACCATGGCCGTAACAATAGACTGCACGTCCAAGCCTGAGCCAGCGCTAAGAGTATTAAGGTAATCGGTACTACCAGCCATAAGATGCCCTCGTAACCCGGGCGGCAATCTATTGCCACTTTGGGTAACCCATTCAATGTTATTGATTTAATAGTGCAAACATCATGCCAAATAAAAAGATCCCTAATCAAAGGTGCTCTTGTTATTGATGAGGGATAGCCTCAAGTCTGACGATTAAATACCAACTCAATCATGCCCAGTTGAGGCATCTGTGCTAAAAGCTACCGCCTGATTGCGCGATACTAAGGTTTTGTTCAACTCAGCAATTTTGGATTCCAGCTCACTCGCCGATACCAAAGGTTGTCGGTCGATTTCCACCTCAGGCTTTTCTGGCACAAACTTAGCAGTCGAATTAGAGTTAACGTCCCCTGTTTTACTCTTATTTACGGCTTTGGCTCCTGCAGACATCTGATCTACCACTTGAGAGGCCCCCTGCGAACTCATTGAACTTACTTCAATTGTCGTCATAGCTGCCTCCTTGTATTGACCAAGAGAGTGTTACCACTCTCTCGTTCTCTTGGTTACTTCAATAGAGACAACACGTTCTGGGTAGAAGCGTTAGCCTGTGCTAACATCGCTGTCCCAGCCTGCTGCAATACCTGAGACTTAGCTAAGTTAGCTGATTCTGTGGCAAAATCCGCATCATTAATGCGCGATCGCGCTGCAGACATGTTTTCCGACACGTTCATCAGATTGCTCACCGTATGGTCCAGACGATTCTGCATGGCACCCAAATCACCACGACTAGCCGCAATGTTGGCCAAAGCCGCATCAATGGTGGTAATGGCCGCTGCGGCATTGGCTGCCGTAGACACACTCACGCCATTACTGCCGGCACCAGCTGCACCACCACCAATACCGTGATTACGCTGAACACCCAAGTATGCCAATACTGTATCCGTATCAGACTCACTACCGCTCACAGTACCGAATTGAACATCGCCACCGGCCGTATTGGTCAGTGTCAAATTACCGGTAAATTCCACGGCACTAGTACTAGTAGCTACACTGGCTCCAGACCCATTAAAGTAGTTTTCAACAATATCATCGCCATCGGTCACTTGTATATTGCCACCTGTACTATCGGTCAGGGTAATATACCTGCCCTCATAAGTAGCCACAATATTGGACACACCTACTGCTGCTAAGTCAGCGTTGATAATATCTGTAATATCCGAGACAGTATCAGCGGCATCATCGATGATAACTGCATAGCCATTGATTATAAGCTCATCATCAGCGATGTTATTAACGGTTGTCACCCCATCCCCGGTTTCCATTACCATGGTCACCGTAGTTGCAGCGGTGGCTACCACGTTGGTATCACTGGTATAGGTATTCAAGTGCGCAGCAAAGTTGGCTGCACTTTGTGTACCATTATCCACATTGGCACCAATAGATACGCCATTGAGGGTAATATCATTAGTTGGCCCAATGCTATTGTCGGTAATTATCCCGGTGACTAACGTGGAGCTGTTAGATCGCTCGTTGAAGCCCAAAGCATTGACATCGGTCACTGCGGCCGTGGCATTATCACCGCGAGTAACGGTGACGTCACTGCCATCTGCGTTTTCCAGAGTCAAAAAGCCCTGATAGGTGGCGGCAGTGAGACCAGTGCCGGTTACGGTGCCGGCTACTATGATAGCTGCACCAGAAGTATTGTAGAGTTCCAAGTTGCCATCTGCATCAATTCGAGCCGTAGCATCCACCCCCTCCTCATTGATATTAGCCACAAGCTCCGCCATGCTGTTAGACGCACTGATGGTTTCACCACCAACAGTCAGAGCACCTGTAGTCAAGCCAGAAGCCGCTGTCGCTGATACGCTGTTACTAGCCGTAGCCGTAGCGCCGTGCAGATTGGTACTCGAATTAACAATGGCCGCCAAACCTTCGGCAGTGGTTGATAATGCCGTGTAGGATGCTGCCACACCAGCCTCTAAACGAGTAACACTCAGGTTAGCACCAAGAGCAGCATCATCGGCAGTTTGCACCCAATTAACACCGTTAATGAAGACATCGTCCACAGCCAATCCGCTAGCAGTAGAAATACGTCCCCCAGTCATACCGCTGGAGGTACCACTGGTACCACCACCCAAGCCTAGGTCCGTGCTGGTCGCAGAGGCGATATCAAAACTAACATTCTGTTTATCATGAGCGCCAATCTGTATCGTCAGATTTTTTGCAGTACCATCAAGTAGGTTGATGTTATTAAACTGCGTGGTGCTTGCTATACGATTGATTTCAGAGGTCAAATCATCCACCTCAGCCTGAATGGACGTACGATCTGCATCGGTCAGCGTGGAGCTGGATCCCTGCACAGACAATTCTCGCATCCGCTGTAATATAGACGAAGTCTCTTCCAGAGCCCCTTCAGCGGTCTGAGCCAAGGAAATACCGTCATTGGCATTACGCACTGCTTGATTGAGACCGGTTACTTGAGCTTCCATACGGCCCGAAATAGCCAAGCCGGCGGCATCATCCATAGCGGAATTGATGCGGTTACCCGAGGCCAAACGCTCCATTGAAGTTTCTAGATCACCACGGCTTTCAGCCAGGTGTCGCTGCGCAGTTAAGGACGCAACATTGGTTCCGATTACCATACCCATGATAATTCTCCTTGCTAGTTCATCCGACCCTTTTCTTAAGAATTCCCGTTCGGGAATGAGCGGGAATTCGCTCGATTCAGGCCGGGTTGGAAAAGTCTTCATAACCCGGGCGGCAAACTATTGCCGCTTTGAGCACCACATTCAGGGTTATTGATCTAACAATGCAAACATCATGCCAAAAAAAAAGAGCCCCTAATCAAAGGTGCTCTTTTAATATATGAGGGTTAGCCTCAAGTCTGACGATTAAATATCAACCCAATCATTTGGTCGATATTCTGCATAGCCTTCAATGCTTCGATACTTGGCATTTGACGAATCAATTCTCCTGTAGAACGATTGGTCACCTTAACCACATCATGCCCAGTTGAGGCATCTGTGCTAAAGGCTACCGCCTGATTGCGCGATACTAAGGTTTTGTTCAACTCAGCAATTTTGGATTCCAGCTCACTCGCCGATACCAAAGGTTGTCGGTCGATTTCCACCTCAGGCTTTTCTGGCACAAACTTAGCAGTCGAATTAGAGTTAACGTCCCCTGTTTTACTCTTATTTACGGCTTTGGCTCCTGCAGACATCTGATCTACCACTTGAGAGGCCCCCTGCGAACTCATTGAACTTACTTCAATTGTCGTCATAGCTGCCTCCTTGTATTGACCAAGAGAGTGTTACCACTCTCTCGTTCTCTTGGTTACTTCAATAGAGACAACACGTTCTGGGTAGAAGCGTTAGCCTGTGCTAACATCGCTGTCCCAGCCTGCTGCAATACCTGAGACTTAGCTAAGTTAGCTGATTCTGTGGCAAAATCCGCATCATTAATGCGCGATCGCGCTGCAGACATGTTTTCCGACACGTTCATCAGATTGCTCACCGTATGGTCCAGACGATTCTGCATGGCACCCAAATCACCACGACTAGCCGCAATGTTGGCCAAAGCCGCATCAATGGTGGTAATGGCCGCTGCGGCATTGGCTGCCGTAGACACACTCACGCCATTACTGCCGGCACCAGCTGCACCACCACCAATACCGTGATTACGCTGAACACCCAAGTATGCCAATACTGTATCCGTATCAGACTCACTACCGCTCACAGTACCGAATTGAACATCGCCACCGGCCGTATTGGTCAGTGTCAAATTACCGGTAAATTCCACGGCACTAGTACTAGTAGCTACACTGGCTCCAGACCCATTAAAGTAGTTTTCAACAATATCATCGCCATCGGTCACTTGTATATTGCCACCTGTACTATCGGTCAGGGTAATATACCTGCCCTCATAAGTAGCCACAATATTGGACACACCTACTGCTGCTAAGTCAGCGTTGATAATATCTGTAATATCCGAGACAGTATCAGCGGCATCATCGATGATAACTGCATAGCCATTGATTATAAGCTCATCATCAGCGATGTTATTAACGGTTGTCACCCCATCCCCGGTTTCCATTACCATGGTCACCGTAGTTGCAGCGGTGGCTACCACGTTGGTATCACTGGTATAGGTATTCAAGTGCGCAGCAAAGTTGGCTGCACTTTGTGTACCATTATCCACATTGGCACCAATAGATACGCCATTGAGGGTAATATCATTAGTTGGCCCAATGCTATTGTCGGTAATTATCCCGGTGACTAACGTGGAGCTGTTAGATCGCTCGTTGAAGCCCAAAGCATTGACATCGGTCACTGCGGCCGTGGCATTATCACCGCGAGTAACGGTGACGTCACTGCCATCTGCGTTTTCCAGAGTCAAAAAGCCCTGATAGGTGGCGGCAGTGAGACCAGTGCCGGTTACGGTGCCGGCTACTATGATAGCTGCACCAGAAGTATTGTAGAGTTCCAAGTTGCCATCTGCATCAATTCGAGCCGTAGCATCCACCCCCTCCTCATTGATATTAGCCACAAGCTCCGCCATGCTGTTAGACGCACTGATGGTTTCACCACCAACAGTCAGAGCACCTGTAGTCAAGCCAGAAGCCGCTGTCGCTGATACGCTGTTACTAGCCGTAGCCGTAGCGCCGTGCAGATTGGTACTCGAATTAACAATGGCCGCCAAACCTTCGGCAGTGGTTGATAATGCCGTGTAGGATGCTGCCACACCAGCCTCTAAACGAGTAACACTCAGGTTAGCACCAAGAGCAGCATCATCGGCAGTTTGCACCCAATTAACACCGTTAATGAAGACATCGTCCACAGCCAATCCGCTAGCAGTAGAAATACGTCCCCCAGTCATACCGCTGGAGGTACCACTGGTACCACCACCCAAGCCTAGGTCCGTGCTGGTCGCAGAGGCGATATCAAAACTAACATTCTGTTTATCATGAGCGCCAATCTGTATCGTCAGATTTTTTGCAGTACCATCAAGTAGGTTGATGTTATTAAACTGCGTGGTGCTTGCTATACGATTGATTTCAGAGGTCAAATCATCCACCTCAGCCTGAATGGACGTACGATCTGCATCGGTCAGCGTGGAGCTGGATCCCTGCACAGACAATTCTCGCATCCGCTGTAATATAGACGAAGTCTCTTCCAGAGCCCCTTCAGCGGTCTGAGCCAAGGAAATACCGTCATTGGCATTACGCACTGCTTGATTGAGACCGGTTACTTGAGCTTCCATACGGCCCGAAATAGCCAAGCCGGCGGCATCATCCATAGCGGAATTGATGCGGTTACCCGAGGCCAAACGCTCCATTGAAGTTTCTAGATCACCACGGCTTTCAGCCAGGTGTCGCTGCGCAGTTAAGGACGCAACATTGGTTCCGATTACCATACCCATGATAATTCTCCTTGCTAGTTCATCCGACCCTTTTCTTAAGAATTCCCGTTCGGGAATGAGCGGGAATTCGCTCGATTCAGGCCGGGTTGGAAAAGCCTTCATGCCCCCTATCGACCGGCTTGATAATAATCTTTAGACTTTATTTGCGATTTATTTAAATTCATTGCCGGTTGTTTCGAACTTACCAAACGCTTATCGACAGTGGCAGCCGGCACTTAATGGTAGGACAAAAAAAACCGGCAACGGTTGCCGGCAATAGAACGAAGGAGTAGTCCATTAAATTAGTACTTATTATTGTTATCGGCAAGCACGGTGGTTTCTTTAGGGTACAAATAGCGCCCCGGTAAGGCGGCTTGCCTAATGCTAGAAAAGCAGTGGGTATTGGATAAGAGCCACTAATACATGCTCAAATTAAGGGCCTTGAAATTGTTAGCAGCCTAGCGGATATAATTAAACAAACTCAGGTTAGCCAATTGAGCAAAGCTTTGTTGCCCAGCTTGCAGCGCCAAGGTTTGGTTCTTGAGTCTGCTAGCCGCCGCCACATAGTCCAAATCTTCCAACTCAGATTGCAGCTTTTTAAAGGTAAAATCCCGTTCTTCCAAGGTCGATTTCAAACCATCAACGCGACTCATTCGCGCACCAACGGTAGACTCCTGAGTAATCATGTGCTCGTGCAAACTATCTACCTTTGCTAATGCTGAGCGTATATCGTCGCCTTCAGAATCTTCTAAAGCCGTAACCATTTGGTTAAGTGTGGTAAACATATCCACAGCTTCTGTACCACCGGTTTCAACATCTATATGATTCACACTGCCAAACACCGCCGAACCCGGCAAACCCACTTCCATAAACCGGCCTTCGTCTACTAGGATTTTCTGATAGTCATGGCTACCCAGGTAGACCACTTCATCGTCAACTTCACTAAATGGTTCCTGCTGTTGGTTAAAGCCAGAAAACACATAAGCCCCATCGGTACCGCGAATATTAGCGACATCCATCAAACCGGCAATCAGTTCTTTCACTTCTACCGCTATAGATTTTCTATCTGAGGCGCTATAACTATCATTAGCCCCCTGAATAGCGAGGGTTTTGACACGTGATAACTGGCTCACTGCGCTATTGATCGCAGTTTCTTGCATTTGCATGGTAGAAAATACACGGTCTAAATTAGTCATATAGCGACTATTCTCTGTCATTTGTGAATTGAGAATATTCAAAGCTGCGGCCAGGGCAGGATCATCAGAAGGCTTATCTATTTTTTTCCCTGACGATAGTTGTGCCTGGGTTTCAAAGACCTTAGCTTGTTGCTCCTGCATCTGGTTCGTTGCAGAGTTGTAAAAGCCAGCTTGTGTTACTCGCATGGACTCGTCTCCTTAGCTCACATTCAAAATGGTATCGAACAGTTTACTGGCGGTACTGATAACTTGTGCAGATGCTTGGTATGCCTGTTGAAAACGCAATAAATCAGCCGCTTCTTCATCCAAACTAACGGCCGATATCTGATTACGCTGGTCTTCAGCCTGCTCCACCATAATGCGCTGGGCATCGACGCTAATAGAAGTTTGTACGACACGATTACCCAGCACGCCAATCACATCCGTATACACTTCGGCAAAATCACCCCGACCACTAAATGCCGACTTGTCACTCTGTAGGCTAGCCATGGCCAACATATTGCGGTTATCGCCCGCCATATAAGTATTGCCTGTGACATGGAACTCGTTACCATCAACCACCGGGCCCTCAAAACTAACTTGCCAGCCATTATGACTAATGCTGTTATTGAGCAAGGTGCCACTGGCAATGCTGGTCCCAGTTGTGCTGTCGATCAGCTGATAACTGGTAGCACTGCTAAACTGGATGTCAATATCCTGACGCAAAACATCGCGTGGATCCACCTCAGCTAGGTCATCCCATTGCGCACTCATGTGCCCCGCACCTGTGCCGGTAACAAAAACAATCAGGTCTTCTCCTAAATAGCCTTGCAATTCAAAGTACTGTCGTGTGTCATCATCATCTTCGTTGGTAACAATAAACTGACCATCCATATAAGCACTTTCACCAGTCTCATTTAAATAGTCACTGTTATAGCTAGCCGTTGCCGTAAAGCCATTATTGGTGTTCACCAATTGTCCTTGTTCACTCGCTGTCAAGGCTTCACCATAAATCTGTCGGCCCGCCCGGGTAAACACCTGCAACTGCACATCGGCGCCAACCCCCTCATTGTCCAGATACAAACGAGGGTTCTGTGTATTGGCAGGAATCACAAAGGCTGGGCTACTCGCTGGTAAGATACTGGTGCCCGCCACTTGAGCTTTATTATTACGTAAGAGGTCATCCATACTGGTGTCTGCTGCAGTTGCAGCTGGCGGGCTATATTGGTTCAAAACAATGCGCGTTTCATTGGTGTTAGTAGAACTACGAGCTACGGAAACCGCTCCGCCTGCGGCAATGGCTGACTGATCCTGTACCGCTACTGAGATGGCATCGATGGCCCGTTTGTTCGGCACCAGACTAAAAATGTCTCCCGTTTCTGGTTGGCCTGATATCTTTACCTTTACGCCACCCAAAATCAATTCATTACTGCCACTGACACTGGCATTGCTGATTAGGTTTGTCAGCACCCATTGCTGGCTATCCCCATCGTAACGCAACTCCATTGGCAGTTTATCAACGACAACATCAGATAGTGTGCTGATGTGAACACTGGCATTGCCTTTGTTTAACCCGGCCTCAACACTAAATACATTGGCCAGCGAAAACAGATCACCGCCAAATTTACCATGGGCATCTATGCCAAGTTCATGCACAGCATTATTTTCATTAACAAATACCTTGGCTATGTGATCGAGATCATCACGCAAGCTCTGCAAGGCTCCCTGACGAAAAGACAAGATGCCACCAATGCTGCCGCCCGAAACGTTTTTAATATGACTCGGTTGGGTATTGGGGCTCATCACCAGCATAGCGTCTTCAGGGCGAACCGGGTCAACTTGTAAGCCCAGGGTATTGGATTTTTTACCGTTCACTAAATACTCGCCAGCATCAACATCGCCAACGTGAATATTAACCACACCACTAGGTTGTTCTTCAACAAATATGCTCACTAGCTGGGACATGTCCTGCAGTAATTTGTCTCGCATATCCAATAATTCATTGGGCTGTTTACCAACATCCATAACCCGACTTAATGAGACGTTGACCGTAGCCATCTGTTTAGCCAGGCCATTTAATTCCTCAATCTTGGCTTCGGCCTCAGAAAACGAGTCCTGCTCAATACGTTTTATTTGCGTGCCTACGGCCTGGAATCGACTGGCAACAGATTCTGCTGTGTTGAGCATACTTTGTCGGGCTAAGGCGGAAGCGGGTGATACAGTTACTTCCTGTACCGATGCATAGAAGCTATCAATGACCGCGGATAAACTCAGTTTTTTGTCGGCCAAGGTGTTTTCCAATTGCTGTACATACTTGTGTATCGCCTCATGTTGCGCCAACTGCGAGGAATTACTACGCAAGCTACTGGTGACAAAAGCATCATAAATGCGCATGACCTTAACAGCACGTGCACCATTACCAATGTTAAGTACACCACTACCTGAGCTGGAGTTTTCAACAATTTCCACGCGCTGGCGAGAATAGCCCTCCGTATCGACGTTGGCAATATTGTTACCCACAGTTGCCAAAGTACGTTGATAAGTACGCACCCCGGATATGCCTGTATAGAGTAGATCCGCCATAACTATTCTCGTTCCATTCCCTTGTGCCAGTAACCTTTCAAGTTACTGATCTGTCAGGCCAAACAAGGCCTTTTGTTGTTTTAATGCATAACCAGTTTGCCGGTTTTGCGGTAAATCAAAGCCTTTTAATGTATCAATCGCATAACCTGTGGCAGAAATACCATGGTCAAGTTTAAAGGCCTTATTAAGCGCTTGTGCATCACGTAAGTTATCCCCTGACATGACCACGCCCTGTTGCTCTAATTGCTGCTTGATCATTTTGGCGATACCAAATTCCCCGCGTTTGGCCAAATCAATAGCAGTTTGCTTATCTGCCATATCCTGAAATGTCTGCACAGCTTGTGAATCAAACAAGCCTTCTTTGGGTATCGACTTGCGCATTTCCTTGAGCATCAATTGCACAAACATGGCTTCAAACTGTTGAGCGGTTTCTTGCAAAGCCGCACTTTGGTCTTTAGAGGCTTGTGCCTTGAGCTTAGACAGGCCCTGAAAGTCCGTATAAGTGCGGGCATATTCAACCTGGCCAGTTACTGTTGTTGTCATACTCATCACCTTATAAACTGGGCTTACATAAGCGCCCAAGCCATATCTTTAAATTACAATTAAGTCTGCCCGTAAACTGCCACTGCTCTTCAAGGCCTGCAAAATGGACACCAAAGAGCTTGGCGTAGCGCCCACAGCATTGACCGCGTCGACGATTTCCTGCAGCTGGATACCTGGCTGAAACAAGAACATATTGTTCTGTTGTTCGGCAATATTGACCCCAGCATTGGCTACGGGTGTTGTTTGACCCTCTGAAAAAGCCGCTGGCTGACTAACGGTATTATTGGCCTGCACAGTCACGGTGATGCCACCATGGGTCACTGCCGCGGCATCAACACGCACATTGCGGCTAATCACCACAGTGCCAGTACGCGAATTGACAACAATACGTGCTGGCGGTGCGGCGGGTTCCACTTCCAGATTTTCTATCATGGACATGAAAGCCACACGCTGATTGATATCCGATGGGGCCAATATACGAGTTGATACAGCATCCAAAGCTTCGGCCGTACCCATACCAAAGGTGTCATTGACGACATTGGCAAGGCGACGATTAGTGGTAAAGTCCGCGTTACGCAGATTCATAACTAGGTATTCACTGGTAGAGAACGGTGTCGCCACCATTTTTTCAACCGTAGCACCTGATGGTACGCGCCCGACTGTCGGCACATTGACGACCGCACTGGAACCTTCGGCTTCTGCCGAGGCGCCATTGACAGCTAAAGCGCCTTGGGCAATGGCATAAACATCACCATCCACGCCCAACAAGCGAGACATCAGCAATGTCCCCCCGCGCAGACTCGTAGCAGCACCAATCGTCGACACGGTGACATCCATGCGCTGACCAGGTTTGGCAAAAGCCGAAAGGTCTGCGGTCAGCATGACAGCAGCCACATTTTTAAGCTCTAGCGCATTACGAGACGATGTACCATCGTAGTTGGAAAGCATATCGCTCAAGTTGACGCCAAAGCGCGCTAACATGGAGGTCATACTTTGACTGGTAAAGGAGATTTTGCCGTCACCGGTACCATTGAGACCCACGACCAAACCATACCCGATCAACTGGTTATCACGCACGCCGGCCACTTCAGCCAGATCCTTAACCCGGTCTGCCTGAACAGGGATTGCCACCAAACACAGTGACACCAGTGCGATGCGAAATATATTCATAAATAGTCCTCCAATTCAGCAGTAATATTGCAAGGAGCGCGCCAACTCTGTAAAAAACCATCAAGAACATATCAAGCGATTGTTTTATATGGTTTTTTATACTGTCAAAAAAACATCAAATAGAGTAAAAAAGAAATGGCGGCAAGAACTTGCCACATAGCAAGGTATGCGGCAAACCCGAACCCGATAGGGACTATGAGCATAATCTTTGAAGTCGACTAGTCCCTGCTTAGCCAATATTCGTAGCGGATCAGAAGGGCAATATCTTGTAAAATAGCTTAGTACCCCAACCAGATTTGGTGGCGTCCACATAATCACCGTCACCGCTATAACTAATTTCAGCGTTAGCTATGCGCTTTGACAATACGGTATTGTCTGGCTGCACATCTTCAGAACGTATCATGCCGGATATCTGAATAAACTCATTACCATCATTAAGGCGAATCATTTTCTCACCACGAATAATCAAATTACCATTGGTTAAAACCCGCACAACCGTGGCTGAAATATCACCACCAAGGGTATTGGTTTGGCTCGTTGCACCATTGCCCGTATTGGAAATATTATTATCAATGGTGGCGGCTGTGGGTAGGACGTCGCCCAACATTCCACCCAAACCAGCGGTACTTACGCCACTGCTGGCAACCCGCGAAGATATGTTACTAGCCGATTTTTCCGCCATGGTTTTCTCACGCAACATGATGGTAATAATATCACCAACCCGATAGGCCTTGCGGTCTCCAAATAAGCTATCGTTAGCACCACCGGAATATATTGAACCGTCGGCCACGCTCTTCACTATCGGTTCTACAGGTAATACGGGTGAGAAGTCTGCCGTGCGCACTGGCATGGGCTTGTTAGCGCATGCCCCTAGCAATGCCGCGGCAAAAATAAGGCCAGCTGACTTAATCATGTTTTGACTAGGCATAATTGCCTCCTCGGTTAATACGGTCAGACGCAAAGCCTGACCTCGTCCATCAAATTACAGATTGTTGTTGATAAAGCGCAACATGCCGTCCGCTGCCGATATGGCCTTGGAGTTTACTTCGTACGCTCGCTGGGTTTCGATCATATTGACCATAGCCTCCACCACATTGACGTTAGAAGCTTCCAGAGCACCCTGAACCAATGCTCCCGAACCATCGGCGTTGGGTGCTTGTATCTGAGGAGCTCCACTGGCCGCTGTTTCCGTGTACAAATTACCACCCACTGGCTGCAAACCCGCTGGATTAATAAAGTTAGCCGTTTGGATGTTGCCCACCACGACTGATGCCGCCTGGTCAAATGGCTGGACACTAACAGTGCCGTCTTTGCCAATCGAAATAGACCGAGAATTAGCGGGAATGGCAATCTCAGGCTGGAGCAATCGACCGCTAGAATTCACCAATCGGCCCGTATTGTCTAACTTAAAAGAGCCATCTCGAGAATAGCCGATAGTGCCATCGCCCTGTAAAATCTGAAAGAAGCCAGCGCCATCAATTGCAATATCTAAAGCATTATCGGTCTGTAACATATTGCCTTGGGCATGGTTTTTTTCTGTAGCACCGACGCGGGTGCCGGTACCCAGAACCAACCCCGTTGGCGATAATGCATCTTGTCCCGTTTGAGCACCCGGCTGGCGCATGGTTTGATAAAGTAAGTCTTCAAATACCGCTCGGTCGCGTTTGAACCCCGTAGTATTCACGTTTGCCAAGTTATTAGAAATAACACTCATCCGCTTTTGCTGAGCATCTAAGCCCGTTTTTGCTACCCAAAGTGAAGCATCCATAATCCTATCCTCTTGCTTGAACAGGCTTACGCCTGCCCCTATGTAGATCGAGTACCAAACCCCGTTTAGCATTTATCAATGCTTAGGGGAGTAACCCGACAGGTTCAGAATAAATTCCGACCTATATTCACCTCATAACCAAACTCATTTTGGTCATTATTTTTAACTCAGTATTTAGCTCATACGCATGATGGAAGCCGCCGCGTTGTCAACCTCACGTGCCTGCTTCACTATTTCCACAGACATCTCGTATTGGCGTGATAATTCGATCATGCGGACCATGGAGTCAATAGCATTGACACTACTGCCCTCAATAGCCTTGGTAGTCAGCTTAATACGCGCATCAACAGGCAATTTCGGCTCATCACTTTCCAGTAAGCCATCTTCGTTTTTATGTAAGATTACGCCAGTGGTATTGACTATCTTTAGGTTACCGATGGCCTGACGTGCGCCTCCGCCCATCGGAATGAAACTCACCTGACCTGACGTATTGATTTCCAGCTGGCTACCAGGAGGTACCACAATAGGCCCACCTTGGGCATCCATGAGTACTTGGCCACGGCCATTTACCAGCTCTTTGTTGACGCCAACCCTAATATCGCCACGACGCGTGTACAGCTCATCGCCTTCAGTAGTGACGACAGCTAAGGCACCCATGCCCTCTACATACACATCCATGGGGTTGCCAGTTACCATTAAGGAACCGGGCGTCATGTCGACGATGTTTCTGTGCGACGACACTGTAACGGCACGGCTATGAAAAGCCCCCTCCAAATGAATATCACGAGAGTTCACCTCTTCACGAAAAGCACGTTTAAAGCCAGGCGTCACCACATTGGCAATTTCATGGGCATTAACCATCTGTTTTGTTTGTACCGATTTCATGCTATTGAGCATGGTAAATATGAGCTTATCCATAGTGGTCTCACACAATTATTATTGATCTCACCATCAATAAAGCATTATGCGTGCCAAAAATCATAAGTTATTGTTTTAATTGTATTATTATAGACAATAAGTACAAAAAAAAGGTCAGTGGCAAGGCCTTGCCGCCCATGCAAAAGAAGGTGCCACCACACGGCTAGGTAGTAGTTGAATCGCCGTGCGGTAGCGGGGACTAAGCGGTTAACAACTAACCGCGAATATTAATGATCGTCTGTGTCAGACTACTGGATGTTTCAATAGCCTTGGCATTCGCCTGGAAGTTACGTTGAGCGGTAATCAGGTTTACCAGCTCTTCCGTCAAATCCACGTTGGCTCGCTCTAAAGCACCACCTTGAATGGTACCAAAGCCATCAGCACCAGCCTCACCGAGTGAAGGGGTACCCGAGTTAGTGGTTGCCACAAAGTTGGCATTACCAATTTGTTTTAAACCATTCGGGTTGGCGAAGTTGGCCATCATTAACTTACCCAAAGCGACCTGCGTACCATTAGTATAGTTGGCTCGCACAACACCGGCTGAGTCAATATCCAAACCATCCAGCTGACCAGATGGATAACCATCCTGAGACAGAGACAATACGGAGAATGGTGCCGAATACTGCGTAGAAAACTTACCGTAGTCTACGGTCAAGTTCAACAAGTCAGAACCGTTACTAGGGTCAAATGGCGAGTACTGCACACCCTCTTTGGGCGAAATCAATTTACCAAATGTATCATAGGTCAGCTCACCTTTATCAAGGTAGATCGGCGTCCATTGGGGCGAGGCATCAGGTTTAATCGTGGTCTCATTGCCATCACGGTCTATATACAAAAGGTTACCTTCTGCATCACGTGCCTGCTGAATTACAGTCACTTCTGGCACGGTACCGCGCACTTGGGTGGTATTATCAAAGCCCCAATTAGAGTGACCATTAAGGTTAACCGATGACTCCGTGCCCACGGTACCAGAGGTAATGGTAAAGGTTTGAGCCTCAGCATTGAACACCACATTCACATTGTTAACTTCACGGCCATCCGCATGCTGAATTAGGTTGATGCGATCTTCCATGGCCTCCGCAAAGGTATGCCCTGTATAAGACCCAGGCGGCACTTCAACTCGACCGTCAATTCCATCAATAGTGACGTTTATAACATTATCGTTGTAGTCCTCGTTATTGGTTACTGCAAAAGTACCGGTGATATCTATACCGGCTTTAGAGCCTGTTGCCGTCCCGGCTGTGGATGGGAGGCCGGTACCCGCTGACTTGGCGTATTCTGTACCGTATGTGGCACCCACGCCCAAGAGGTGGTTATCCTCGGAGTCATCCGCGAGCTTAACATCAATATTCGATGATTCACCCGAGGTACCTGATTTAAAGGTAAATTTATGGGAATCCTTTTCATAACTGACTAGGATGCCTGTGCGCTGCTCCTTCGGATCCAGTATGACGTCGCCCTTGGGCACCACTTGACCACCCACGAAAGCCTCGCCAGCATCAGCAAAGCCCGCTGTATTACTGTCTAAACCTAAATCAGACGTTTCGGACGATGCTTTTATTCTATTAAAAGTCGAATTACTGGAGGTAAATGTCAAGGAACGGCTAGTGAGGTCATAGCCTACTGTCACCGGTAAAGCGACATTTGTATCGGGATCATCAGCCGTGTAGTAGGTAGCCGCATCTATTTGAGCCTGCACTTGCGCCACTAAAGCCTCGCGCGTATAGGTGGCGGCTGGAATAGTGATGTTGATATCCGGCGTAGCCGCAGTAACACCACTAGTATCGGCATCTTTATTGATGTCATTGCCATTTTTATCTTGTAATTCCAAAGTAATGGCTTGCGCGCTCGATAGCAAATACGCCCGCTCATCACCAAATACGGAATTCAATTGGCGTGTCATTTCGGCCGCCAGCTCTGTACCCGTATAATCCGCTTCAGGAATAGTGATGCTCTGGTATTCACTGCCGTCCACCGATACGCTAACAAAATCAGCACCAGCAAATTCACCGGCACCAGTGCCGATGGTTACATCATTACTATCCGTAGAACCAAAATCGTGGCCAACATTCGCCCGGGTCATATAACCACCGGTAAAACTGCCAGCCTCAGAAGCCACCTTCTGCTGCTGATCATCGTTGTAATACAGTGGGTGGGCCGCCTGGGCATTAAAGGTAGGGTCTATGGCCGCCGGATCCGTGCTGGTTTGACCAAATTTATTCATGTACAAGGTTTCACTCTTGTCATTTTTGGCTGGAATCAAAGAGGGTTTCATTTCCTCGTCACCAATGTAGATTTTAGTATCCCACTTGTTGGTCGGGTCAGCTTCGGTCGCAGAACTGGTTTTTATATAATACACCGTGGCAATATGGGGGTTGCCCAAGGAATCATAGACCGTGATCGAGGTCGACTTGTTAAACGTTTCCGTGTCATTTCGATCAAAGGCATAGGGGTTATCAACATCATATTGCAGCTGCTGTGGGATAATCTCCGCATCGGCCGGTAAGTTTAGACCCAATTCAATCTTTGAAGAAGGCTGCGGTAAGCCTGCAGTGGACGGTAATTGCAACGACTTGGCCGAAGTCAGGCCAGTGGCAATTACGGAACCATCTTCGTTCACCGGAAAGGTCTGCAGATACTGACCTTTGGAGTCAACAACATAACGGTCGTTGTTGACACTAAAGGAGCCTGCCCGTGTATACACAGTCTGATTGGAAGTCAGGTTGGGTTTCAAGGCAAAGAAACCCTGACCCGATATGGCCAAGTCCAAAGAGTTACTAGAAAACTCGATGTTACCCTGGCTAAATTGCTGCTTCACTTCTTTCAATAGCACACCTTGGCCGATGGCACTGGAAGCGTTTTCCAAGGGCGACGTGGCGAAGATGTCCCCAAATTCGGCACGGGACTTTTTAAAGCCCACGGTACCTACGTTAGCCACGTTGTTGGAAGTGATCCCCAACTGTGACTGAGCGGCATTTAAGCCGGTAAGCGATGTATAGAATGACATATGTCCTTCCTCCGGTAATTGGCCGTTTAATGCGGCTTGTTTGTTTATATATTTTGTTGCAATCTAAGCACTGTTAAATAGGTTCAATTGATGATTTGGGTATCTTATTGACCGAGTCGATTCACCTGGTCAAAAGTCACATTACCTTGGCCTGATACATTCAAGGTCACCTCACCATTTTTTATCTGTACACTTTCCACGGTGCCGTACACCTGCGTGGCCGGCATACTATTTATTCCATCTCGGACACTGCTGGCTTCAATGTAATAATCACCACTTGGGGCGATCTTGTCATTGCTCATGGTGCCATTCCAAAAAAACTCTTTGGTACCTGGCATTTGTGCCCCTAATGGCAAATTCGCTACCACTAAACCCGATTCATCTTTGATGGCGATTTGCAGGTCATTGACCGCCGTATCCAGTGTAACTGCGCCCCCTAATTGACCGTCTTTGAGGCTAGCCCAGCTGCCATCCACCAAGGCCTGTTTACCAATCATGGCAGCCGAATTACTCATTTGTGAACCCTGAAAAGCACTCACCATATTTTCTAAAGATGCTTGCATTTCGGTGATACCTGTAACCGTAGAGAACTGCGCCATCTGACCCAAGAATTCACCGTTTTCCATCGGTTCCATGGGATCTTGATATTGCAATTGCGTGGTCAACAGCTTTAAAAAATCATCCTGGCCCAAGGTAGAAGTACGTTTCACTTCGGCCTGCTGGTTCTCCTGCAAGGTTCGCATACCAGCGGGAATGGTGTTCACTGTTTCAATCATAACTTCACCTATTTAATCATTGGACAACAGCAACATTAACCCTTACCTAGCTGCAAGGTTGCCATCATCATTTTCTTAGTAGCATTCATTACTTCTACATTAGTCTGGTAAGATCGCGTAGCGTTGGTCATTTCTACCATTTCCTCAATGGAATTAACGTTGGACTGGAAAACGTAACCTTCTTCATTAGCCACCGGACTTTGCGGTTCATAGAGGCGAATATTGGGGCGAGTGGTTTGCTGAATGCCCGTTACCCTGACGCCGGCCTGATAGTCATTTTCAGTGAACTTTTCAATAATCGTACTAAAAATAGGTTTCTTGGCTTTGTAGGCCTCCTCTTCTGTACTCCCCTTCACATCCAAGTTGGCTAAGTTAGACGCCGTTGTGTTCATACGAACCATCTGCGCGGTCATCGCGGAGCTAGAAATTTTCATTGCTGATAACATAGTCATAACCTTTCTCCTTTCCCCTGTCCTTGCTCTTATTATTCGCCACGCAGGGCAGTCATAACGCCCCGAATTCGACTATTTAAAAAGGTCGAAGTGGCCTGATAGCGCATAGCATTGTCTGTAAACAAGGCGTTTTCCGTACCAACCTCAACGGTGTTACCATCTAAGGCTGCACTGTGGGGCAATCGGTACTTAATAGTAGCTTGATCACCACCGGTACCGCCTACAGAGAAGTGTTGACGATGGTTGGTACGCATGGGGCCACTCGTTGCTCGCATAACACTTTTAAAGTCCATATCACGGGCCTTATAATGAGGGGTATCCACGTTAGCAATATTAGATGCCAAAATGGTGGTGCGCTGCTCACGCAGTTGGAAAGCTTGAGCGTGTACGCCAAATGGGTTTTGTAAGATGCTCATTAGTGTTAGCCTATTAGTTAATTCACTTTATCTCGGAACAGCAACATTGCCTGCCTTACAGGTTAAATAGCAAATGTTATGCCAGATTTTATTTTTTCTTATTTTTTAACAGGTTAAGATGAATTTCTATACAGTATTTGGATCAATTTCTAGGTTATGGCAAAGGCTTGCCGCCCAGCAAAAGCGGCTTTTTGCCACCGTTATTGTCGGCGTAGTATTGATTATTCCAGTGTCCAGCCTCGCTGCCGACCAACTACATGAGCATGAGGCCATTTATCTCGCAGCCAGCCAATTCATCAAACAAGAAACAGGACAAGCGGCCTATATAAAGCCCCTTAACAGTAATTTGCGCATCATACGATGCCAAACAGCCTTGCAATTTGACTTTCCGTTCAATAACCAAAAAACCGTACGGGCACAGTGCACGCGCACAACCAATAGCAATATACCTACCTGGAAATTACATCTGCAGGTTGATCTAAACAAAACTCTTAACATCTGGCGCACCGACAAACCCCTCGCTAGCGGGCAGCTCATAGAGGCTAACGATGTCGTTTTGGGCATCTACACTGGGCATGATTTTGGTCAACTGCTGAGGCAACAGACACCTCCCATTGGCCGTTATACTAAACACTCAGTCCCGGCTGGTAAGTGGCTCAAACAATCAGACTTATCCAACAGTATTCGTGTGTGGCAGGCTATAGCACTCATCAAGGCTGGCACCGTGCTTGATTCCTCATTAATAAGATCAGTGACCGTTAACCAACGCCAAACCAGTGCCAATGCCGTAACTAACATTACCGATATACTAGGCAAAGTAAGTCGCTACAATCTTGCTAGCGGGCGCACCATTAACCAACAGGATGTAAGCGCTCGCCAACAAGTATGGGTGGCGCTCAAAAATTTACCTTCAGCGCGCGCCATTGTTGCCGATGATTTAAATTTGGAGTGGCGGCTCGACTATCAACTGCAACAGGGCGGCTTCATTGAGCAAAGCAAAATTATCGGTCAAGTACCCAAATCCTATATCAGCAAAGGCCGAATTATTACAGCCAATCTGCTGCGTGCTCCCTATCTTGTGCATAAGGGTGGCCTTGTTAAACTGACTATTACTACCAATAACTTAAGCATCAGTAGTGATGCCAGAGCGCTCAACAATGGCTACAAGGGTGATTTGGTAAAAGTAGAGGTCGTCGGCAGTGGTAAACTGCGTGAGGGCATTGTCATAGGCAAAGGCCGCTTAGAGCTGCTAGAATGAGCCTCGTGCGCGGCGGAAAGTTCTCAGCAAGAGGGATTGTTTCGATATTTTAAAAAAAGAAGCTTTTTAGGCAAAAAAATGCTAATTTAGCCTAAAGTATTCACACAGCATGCCGATAAGCAAAGCGTAGTTGAATCAATATGCGGGGTGAAAGATGAGCATCATCAACAACCAAATACAACAGGTTCCTGGAAATAAGGGCCTTCAGTCCAATGGACTAAAAAATACGCAACAGAGCAATCAGGCCCAGCAACCGGCGCCTGTTGCGAAGAGCGATGTGGTTGCCGAACAATCAAAGGCGTTAGCAAGTAGCCGTGGCGACCAGGCAAAGTTTACGCCAGAAGCACAGACCCTGCTAAAAATGACACAGTCAGCAAAAGATGTCAGCGACATCAACCAAAAGAAAGTTGATCGAATTAAACAAGCTTTGGAGAATGGGGATTACCCTATTGATGCAGCACGGGTAGCCGAGAAGATGGTTATTCTGGAGAAGCTACTACAGGGATAAATGGCATCCGTTGGTATGAGCACCTTTGACCCTCAACAACTACAAACAGAATTTACCCGAGCCCTGCTACAGGCGGCGAGTGATGCTAACCAGCTCCTAGCCACCTTAACAGATGAGCACCAATTCCTAAAAGACAACAATCTAGAAGCCTTTCAAGACTTGCAAACCCGCAAGCAACATGACGTCCAAACCATCCAACTTTTTGAAGCCTTACGCAGTCAATTTTGCGAACGCATAGAAATCAACGATGATGCAGCGGATTTTTCTCAGCACCTAACGGAAGAAAATAGTACTATCTGGAACCAACTTATCAGCGTGTTAAAACAGTGTGATGAGCTTCATCGCACTAGTGACATCTATATGCGCCAGCGGCTAGACAGCATTAGCAAGGCCTTGGAAGTACTCCAGCTCAATAAACCCAGTAGCGCTACCAACCTTTACAATAATCTTGGCAACACCTTCACCGCCTCACAAGGCCGCAGCTTGAGTAAAGCCTAATGGACACTACCTTCATGCAAGATCCTACCAACCTAGCATTCATCGCTTTACTGACCCTAGGGATATTAGGATTGGGAATCACATTAATGGCTTTGGTCTTTGAACGTCAGTCAGCCCAACAAAGCATGCAGCGCCATAGTGAATTAAGCAATCACCTCATGGAAGTGCAGGATGAATTTGCTAAAATAGAAAAATTACAATTTCTTGCTGCTCAGCGGCAACAGCGTACAGAGCAGGTATTACAAGACATCTATTCCATGCTAGAAGACCACAACCGCACCTTACACTCGCTTAAAGAACAACCAGTGCCAACCATTAATACAGCCAGTGATATGCCAGGTCAGAGCAATTACGAACATGCTGTTCGCATGGCCAAAGAGGGCATGCCTGGAGAACAGATTCAAGAAATTTGTGGTTTATCCGAAGGTGAAGTCAGTTTATTGTTGGATTTACACCAGCCTTAAGGGCCTTGTTATCGGCGCCACAAAAACCAATTCAACCCCCCTGCTTATCGCCCCCCGGCCGCATACCTTTAAGCCAGTAGGTATATACCAATACCTCAGCTACCAGAGTGTAGAGCGATCTAGGGATCGTCTGGTCAATTTCTAGCAACCCGAGCAAAGCCGCTAATTCAGCATCCTGCTTAATGGGCACACCCGCCACTTTAGCGGCAGCAATGATTTGCTGCGCCAACTCATCCTTACCTTTGGCTATCACTTTAGGGGTTGGATTATCACCATACTCAATGGCAACCGCTTGCAAGGGCTTATTCATACCTTAATATCCAAGATAGCCGTTTGCTCCAAAGTATCAACCACTGGGTCTCTTGGCAAAGGTGGTGCAACAGGACCCACACTCACCTGCTGTAAGAATATGTTGTGGGGTTCTAGAGCCTCTTGTAATCGTGGCTTAGAGTCCTTAACCCGTGCCACCAGCCAACTCGTATCACTAGCGAAATGCAATGTAGCCAAGCTTGGCCCACCCATCACTTGACCTTCTGCAAGTAATAGATTGATGTTAAGGGTACCTAGTTCTGGGCCCTCATGATGCAATTGCAAGGACCATTGACGGCGCTGTTTTTGATTGCTATTTTGGCGTAAATTAGCCCAAAAATAACCATCTTCCCCCCAGGGGATCAACCATTGATAGTTAAGTTGGTTGCTCAGCAAGGCATCCAGCGCCTTTATTTGTACTGAAGCAATAGCCTCCAATAAGGGTTTGAGATGAGTCTGATTTTCTTCCAATGCTAATAACTGCAACAACGCCTTCATGTCCGAAGCAGGTGAAGCAGGCCCAATTAGATGAGTCATAGCCTGGCTCTTCCCTCGCCCCTCACTAAACAAACCACTTTGCAATAACAAGCGGCGAACATCTTCTGCTTGAGGCTGGGCGGGCAACTGCCAAAATTGTCTTAGAAAGCTCAGTGCATTTGACTGTTGACTGGCTTGCGCCTGACCATGCAATAGCCACTGTGATAACGGTTTTAGGCTGTCATGCCTATATAACAAACTGCGTAACAATGAACTTTGCTGAGCAATCGGTGAAGCTGGTAAGCGAACATCGTTAATCAACAATAACTTAGGCGGTAGTGTATCTGGATTAAGCACGCGAAATAGTAACCGCTCACCGACAGCAAACTGACGACCAGACAAGGCAGCACTGAATATACTGGCATGGGTTTCAACCAACAGGTTAGGCCTCACCTGAATAACCTCACCCTCAATCACCTGGCCTTTAATCAAAGGCAAAGAAGGCAAGGTGGGAGTGCCCACAGGATTAACTCCACCCCTTTGTACAGTAGTGCTAGGAGCCAAAGGTGGAGGGCCTTTGTTGATCATACAAAACTCCCAGTTTGTTAGCACTGCAGGCAAGCCACCCAGTGACTCTGGCTGCGATTCATTGCCGCTTTAGCTAAGCTTTGCTACACTAGCGGCTTGCGGTCAATAAAGGCCCATGGTAACGCGAAGCGCAAAGTTATGGAAATTAGCAACCAATCACCAGCCTATTGCAATCAACAAGCCAGCGTCCTCAAGCAGCAGGCTGCAGCACAAGCTAAAAACGCTTTCCCTCAAGCCGAGCCGCCACACGCCACACCACCACGTCAGGCATCCCCTGACCAAAGCAAACAAAAGGCCAACATCGATTCTAGTTTATGGCAAGCTGCACAAGGTAGCAGTCAAAACCAAGACATAACACAAGATAGAGATGGTCTTAAAAAGAACTCGGACATTTCTAACCAACGCAGTCAACAGGCAATCGCCGCCTATGAAGCGACACAAAAGCCCGCCGAAAAAGTAGGCTTGGATGCGTTAATATAAGGCCACATCACCTTACAGTGCTGGCCAAGGCTTCATTCTCCCGACCGAACCAACCACATCTGGCACCAAAAGTTTCCGCTATCACTCAGCCACATCCAACACGATTTCTACCCGCCGGTTGCGTGCGCGATCAGCGTTACTAGCATTATCATTGAGTGGTTGGCTATCAGCCATACCTTCTACGGTTAGGCGTTCACCAGACACGCCCATAATGGTGGTTAGGGCATCAGCCACAGCCGCCGCTCGCACAGCCGACAAATCCCAGTTACTGTGGAAGTCACTACCGGCACCGATGCCGCGATTATCCGTATGGCCAGACACCACGACGTTGCCTTGGTTTTGTTTAATCACATCCTGCATGGCTCGAATTACAGGCAAAGCCGATGGATTGAGGCTAGCATCACCAGAAGAGAAGGAGCCTTTTTCAGGAATGCGGACCACGATTTTGGTACCTTCGCGCTCAACTTCCGCCAAGCCTTGGCTAATGGCATCAGACAAGACCACTGACAAGTCTGATACGGCTTCATCGGCCTTGGCTTCAAGTTGACGATTGCGCTCTTCTTGCTCTTGATCCTGCTGCTGCTGCTGTTGCTCTTTCACATCCACAACTTGCAATTCGGCGCTGGTCATTTGAGAGGCCATAGCAATTTTGGCATACAGTTCGATGGTCCCTTCAGACACCACGCCTAACTGCTGACTAGACTGCGCTTGGGCATCCTCGGACTGTTGGCTAATTTGCTGCTGTTTCACATCACCTTGTGCAGATCCGTCAGCACTATCTGAGCGCTCACCATCACGACGCCCTTGCCTTACGCCTTGCTGATTTAACGAACCACTGTCGCTTTGCCCACTGGTACCGGGCCCTTGAAGCTCTATCACTACTTGCTGTTCATTGGCGTAAACCTCAACCTGCCCTTTAGCGATTTCTTCTTTCAGAGCCGCCTTAACATTCTCTACCTCGGCGTTAACATCATAATCGTGGCTCTTCTTTTTAGTTTGCAGCTCAACATTTTTCATATCATGATCGGTAGTTTGTTGTTTTACCTGATCGACAACACTCTGCTGAGCTTGGGTAGGACTGAACGATAAACTGATGATACTGGTACCCTTGGGAGGCTCAGCCACCTTAACCACTTTTTGCACACCAAAGGCACTTTTCATGGTACCAGCAATTTGAATATATTTGAGAGTCTTCATTTCTGAGAAAGAAAGAATCAAGACGAAAAACGCCATCAACAAAGTCGCCATATCAGCGAAGGTGGCCATCCACAAAGGCGCACCCTTTTTACAAGGAGGGCACTCCTGCGCGTCTTCTTCTTCGGGCGGTGGGGCTTCATCCTCTTCAGTCGGAGGAGCATCATCCACAGGTGGCTGCTCGGCCTCCTGTCCTTCGCCCTCGGTGCCTTCAACACCTTCAACGCCTTCTTCTTGTAGCTCTTCTTCAGCCATGCGCTTTACTCCGGACTTGGCAGACGTTTATGCAACGCTGCTTAGCCACCAGCTTCCAACTTGGATCGCACTTTGGGAGACAGATAGCTATATAACATACCTTCCATAACTCGCGGATTACCACCCTCAGAAATAAACAATAGCGCCTTGATTATCAACTCATTATTGACAGCATCGGCCTCTGATCGTTGATCCAGTTTCTGCATAATGGGAAAAGCCACCATATTAGCGATAACTGCCCCATAAAGCGTAGTAAGCAAGGCAACGGCCATGGCTGGACCGATGGATTTCGGATCACCCATGTTAGCCAACATCTGCACCAAGCCAACCAAGGTGCCAATCATACCCATGGCTGGCGCAAAATCGCCCCAAGCTTCAAAAATGGCGGCACCCGCCTTCGCCCGTCGCACCTCCATGCCCGCCTCAGTACCTAAAGCAGACTTAATGGCGGCGCCATCCTGGCCGTCAACCAGCATGCCCATGCCTTTATTCAAAAATTGGTTCGACACTTCTTGGGATTCCAGAGCAATCATACCGTCTTTACGAGCAATAGTAGCCAGCTCTACGGCCTTTTCAATGAGGTCTTCTGGCTTATCAACCTTGTCGGCAAAGGCTTTACCTGCCAATCCGGCGGCACCCACAAAATCGCCCATTGAAGAGCGCATCATGACCACGGTTAGGGAGCCAAGTACCACGATGAATATCGAAGCGCCATTCACAAAAAGCCCCATTGGCCCACCAATGAGAATACCTATCGCAACAATACCAAAGGATCCAACAAATCCAATTATAGTGGCTAAATCCATCCGTAACTCCTTGACCAATTGCACCAGCTTTTAGGCTAAGCTGGTAACTAACCTTTACTACCCTATCGGCAGAAATTCAAAAAACTTAATCCTATCAACGAGTCTGCTACAGTTATATATAACAGCAGCAAGCCAATCCAAAATCATGCTAACATAATCTCACTGACTATTGGCGTGCTTGCCATAGAAGATTTAGTTCGCTTTAACCCCTATGGGTAAATTATGATGTGTCTAGAGGTGACGTAAATGTATCACAAATTACTTAATCGACTGGTTATTCAATTCACCATACTGGTCATGGGGTGTACTATTTCTGGCTTTACTTGGGCCGTGGTGGACAAAGCCCCACCCTGCCGCGATGTATTTGCTAACCAACCAATGAGTGCTCAATACAATGTCCATAGCAATGGCACGCTCACTGATCGTTCTACGGGTTATACCTGGTTTCGCTGCAGCGCCGGCCAAATATGGGCTGACGGCCAATGCAAAGGCTATGCCATCATGCGTAATTTTGAAGATGCCCAGGACTGGGCTGCCCAGGCTCAAGTTGCAGGCTTGACCAATTGGCGGGTACCAAAGATCGAGGAAATGAACACGCTGGTGCAGCCCGATTGCCGCTCCCCTTCTATTGACATCAAGGCCTTTCCGGGCATCGAGCCAGAAAATTACTGGAGCAATAAAGAGAACTTTTGGATAGGTTCCATGGCGTGGTCCCTATTTTTCTTCCAAGGCCATTACTACAGCCGGCAAGGCAAAGTCTTCGAGCAGCGCTTTATGTTGATCCAAGACTAGCTGTTTAGACCATGACAAGAATCCACCTCTGGGTTAATCCCAGTGTACACCCCTACTCATTGGCAACCTTTGGTTTAAAACCGCGACAAGGGTGACCATCAATTCGTAATACCTCATGCATAGGTAGACTCTTCGACTTCATATTGAACAAGCGACATCCTCGGGGAAATTTCTTATCCCAAGTAATATAAAAATACTGACATTGCATACAGTTTGGTGACGACTTGCCGATATTAGACATACGCATAGTTTCAAGTATAGGTAAAAGTGACATGCAAAATGTAGTAGATCAATGGCTGTCTTTCAACAGTTGGAGTACGGATCAGCCCATCTATTTGCAAGTTTTTCTTGGTATGACGCTATTTTTTGTTAGTGCCATAGTGCTGGTAACCGCCATCTACCACCTTATCAGGTTGTTACTGCGCATGAGTGAGATGCCCTTGCTATCCCATGTGGTTGGACTATTAGGTTATGTGTTAATGCTCATTGTAGGGTGGGTAGCTTATGTAGCCATACCCCTAGCGTTGATCACATTAACTAACCAACAGCCCATCACCATGGCGTTAGTTGCCCAAGCCATAACATTGTATTGCGTGTCTTTTTTAATGCTAACCATCATCGTCATGGACTTCATGGACAGTCGCCAACTATGGCACCGTGAAGACTATACACTATCTACGCTAGCCAAATTATTTAATGCTTCCGTATGGTTATTGGCAATGGGATACCCGGCCATTTCTCGCTGGCACCGTGCGCGCGCCCATTAACCACACTAGGTATCAACGAGGCACCCAGCCGACAATTACTTTCTCTTGATGTCAAAACCAAAGATATCCAGCTGCTCTGGTGAAGCTTGATCGCCCTTTGTCTTGGTGTTTGCTTCGACTGGAGGCACCTCTTCTACCTCGATTGATATATCGGCCGCAGCACTATTATCACCGCCTGCAGCCGCCAATTCAGCCGCCTCTGCTTGATCAGTAACGGTGGCGTCGCCTGCCTCCACACCGGCACTACGCAGCTTCGCTTCCTGCTCAGCTTCACGTTTGGCCACAGCGGCATCCATTTCATCAAACAACTTTTCCATTTCCTCACGACGCTCATCACGATCCTCGGCATGTTGTTTAGGCTTCCAGTATTCTTCCCACACTTTGAAAACCAGCACAATCACAAATGCCAAGAGTATGACGTAGGCAAAGATATCCGTGAATTGAATATCTTCCAGCCAAGTGAGATTATTGGAATAAGCCATAAGAGCAACGATGAGTAAAGCAAAGACAATAACCACACGCAAGGTGCGGCAAAAAGCACATGGGCGCTTGCCATCTGGGTTACTATCACTAGCGCGGCGCGGCATAGACATCTCCAAACAAAAAAGGCAGATCTATCAATCTGCCTTTTATTTTACCCCAAAACAAGTCCTCAGATGAAACTCATCCAAGCATCGCTGCTAATGGTTAGCCACCACTGACAAAGTTGATCATGATACCCGCAGCGACTGCCGAGCCGATAACACCAGCCACATTAGGGCCCATGGCATGCATCAACAAGAAGTTTTGTGAGTTGGCTTCCAAGCCTAACTTGTTGGACACCCTAGCCGCCATTGGTACGGCAGACACACCCGCCGAACCAATAAGTGGGTTGATACCACCACCAGTAAAGCGGTTCATCAACTTCGCCATCAGCACGCCAGATGCGGTACCGATAGCAAAAGCCACCATACCCAATATTAAAATGCCTAGGGTAGTGAAATCCAGGAACTTATCGGCCGATAGTTTGGAACCGACAGCAAGACCCAAAAAGATGGTGACGATATTGATCAGTGCATTTTGCGTGGTATCAGATAAACGATCAACAACACCGCTTTCTTTCATCAAGTTACCAAAACAGAACATGCCCAACAATGGGGCAGCATCAGGCAGCAACATGGCAACCAGAATCAACAGCAACAATGGGAAAACGATCTTCTCGGTCTTGCTCACATGACGCAGTTGTACCATCTTAATTTGACGTTCCGCATCATTGGTGAGAGCGCGCATAATGGGCGGTTGGATTAGGGGCACCAAAGCCATGTAAGAGTACGATGCTACCGCAATAGCGCCCAATAAATCAGGCGCCAGCTTACTCGCCACATAGATGGAGGTAGGGCCATCGGCGCCACCGATAATGCCAATTGCTGCGGCATCCGCCAAGGTGAAGTCCATTAATCCTAATGAAGTTAAGCCAACAGCACCCAATAGGGTAGCAAAGATGCCAAATTGTGCTGCGGCCCCCAAGAATAGGGTTTTGGGGTTGGCCAACAAAGGACCAAAATCGGTCATGGCGCCCACGCCCATAAAGATGATCAACGGGAAGGCACCGGTTTCGATGCCCACCTGATAGAACATGTACAACACACCACCAGAATCGGCCAAGCCGGCTCCTGGAATATTGGCTAGCAAACCACCAAAGCCAATCGGTACCAGTAGCAAAGGTTCAAAATTGCGGCGAATGGCCAAATAGAGCAATAGGAGGCCAACCGCCATCATGACAGCTTGACCAAGTGTCATTTGATAAAGCCCAGAGCTGTGCCAGATTTGTAATAATTTATCCATGAAGTAGCTCTGCCCTTATGCCAAAGTCAACAAATTGTCGCCAACGGCTACTGCGTCGCCTTCTTTAACGGAAACAGAGCCTACCGTACCGGCCTTGCTAGCACGCACTTCGGTTTCCATTTTCATGGCTTCTAAGATCAGTAACACATCACCTTCTTGTACACTCAGACCAGGGGTGGCATGTACTTTCCAGATGTTACCCGCCAACGGCGCCGTCACTGGCTCACCGCCGCTAGGAGCGGTGGCTGCCGACGCGGCGATAGGGGCAACTGGCGCACCGGCTATGGGAGCCATACCCACGGCACTGATATCACCACCATCATTCACTTCCACAACGTAGCTTTGGCCACTCACTTTAATGGTATACACCGATGCCTCACCAGAGGCGGGGGCACTAGGAGCAGGCGCTACTTCTTGACCCGTTGGCACGGGTTCAAATGCATCAGCATTACCGCGGTTCTCTAAGAACTTCAAACCCACTTGTGGGAACAAGGCATAGGTCAGGACATCATCAATTTCACGCTCCCCACTTGCCAGCTCTATGCCCTTTTCTTTGGCTAGGCCTCGCAATTCTAGGGTCAGCTTGTCCATCTCGTCTTCTAGCAGGTCTGCCGGACGACAAGTAATAGGTTCTGCACCTTCCAATACCCGGTCCCTTAGCTCAGCGTTAAATGGGGCTAACGCCGCTCCATATTCACCTTTAAGCACACCGGCTGTTTCCTTAGAAATGCTCTTATAACGCTCACCAGTCAGAACATTGAGTACCGCTTGGGTGCCCACAATTTGTGACGTAGGCGTTACCAGAGGAATGTAGCCCAAGTCCTCACGGACCCGTGGGATTTCTTCCAGCACGGCATCCAGCTTGTCGCCGGCGCCCTGTTCTTTGAGTTGGCTTTCCATGTTGGTCAGCATACCGCCAGGCACCTGAGCAACTAAAATACGTGAATCAACACCTTTTAATGAACCTTCCCACTTGGCGTACTTTTTACGCACTTCGCGAAAGTATGCGGCTATTTCTTCGAGCTTCTCAATGTTTAAACCAGTATCGCGTTCGCTACCCTGGAATATAGAGACCACAGACTCGGTTGGAGAGTGGCCATAGGTCATGGCCATGGAAGAAATAGAGGTATCCACACAATCAATGCCTGCTTCGGAGGCCTTCATGATAGCCGCCGTTGATAAGCCAGTCGTAGCATGACAGTGCATCTGGATCGGCAGGCTAGTCTCGGCCTTTAAGCGAGTCACCAGTTGCTCTGCGGTATAAGGATTAATCAGCCCAGCCATATCCTTAATACAGATAGAGTCAGCACCTAAATCTTCAATACGCTTAGCTAGGTCTACCCAGTAATCAATATTGTGCACTGGGCTTAGCGTATAAGAAATAGTACCTTGCGCATGCTTGCCGGTAGGCTTAACAGACTTGATGGCGGTTTCCATATTGCGCACATCGTTCATGGCATCAAAAATACGGAATACGTCAACACCGTTAACCGCTGCTCGTTCGACAAATTTGGCTACTACATCATCGGCATAATGACGGTAACCAAGAATATTTTGCGCCCTAAATAGCATCTGTTGCTTGGTGTTAGGCATGGCGGCCTTTAAGGCCCGAATGCGTTCCCATGGGTCTTCGCCCAAAAAACGAATGCAAGAATCAAAGGTGGCGCCACCCCATGTTTCTATAGACCAATAACCGACTTGATCTAGTTTTTCGGCAATAGGCAACATGTCTGCCAAACGCATACGAGTGGCGAACAGGGATTGGTGGCCGTCGCGTAGGACGACTTCGGTAATACCCAGAGGGTGCTTGGAACCGGTCATATTGAAAAGCCTTTCTTGGTAAACAGTATTCTTAAATACAGTTGTGAGCTATGTGGCAACAACTGCATTAACATAATGAACTTTATCGATCTTGGCGATAACGATGGACAGCGGCCGTAAGCACAGCAATAAGTTGCGGATCATTTGCCGCCAACTGTGCTTGCGTTAACCCAGGATTAGCGGCCATTGGTTTAATGGCGACTGGCTCAGGCGCGGGGAACCATTTGGTGATCACGGCTGACATACCCCGTGTGGAAAACACTAACAGGGTCAAAAATGTGAATACAAAGCCCATCCCATATAGCATGAGATTGAGGCCGTCGAGCATTAGTACGGACGATTGCACGATGAGCGCTCCGGTAATTATGTTGTCTTGTTGATCGCTTGTGGCGACCCCTATTCAGCGAGCCTTTGTAAGCCCACGTTGATTCAACAATTGTGCGAAATCCCATTGGTTTTTTCATATCTAAGAGCGACCTAGAAACCACTAGTTCACCGTATGCGACAGCACAACTAATAAATTTACCGGCTCTATGGGCTACTGGCAAGTTTTTAAGCGTATTTTTCTAACATTTCTATGCCATGTGCGATATTTGTCAAACAAATACAACACTTGTCGAATAAATGCTGAAAATAAACGACAATTAGCCACACGTTTGGTTCTATTTGATACATTTACAAACGAAACCAAACACTCAAATTATCCGTCTAAAATGCCAATATCCAGCCAAAGAGGCTAACCCCCAGCCGGCCGGTAAACCCCCACATTATCAAACCCCTGATCACGCAAATGCATAGCGTGTAATTGACTCATTACGCCTTTCGGGCAGTACAACAGATACTGTTTAAGTTGATCCAATTCGGCAAACGCATCATTCACCTTGTAGAATGGAATGGTCAAAATATTGGCCCCTGGCAGGTTTAGTGGCGCCTTTACTTGATCATCGGGATGGCGCACATCAATGAGCACATCATGCTCGCCAAGTTTATGTGATGCTGTTAATTGTGCTTGACCAGTTTGTTCTGCCAACTCAGTAATATTTTGAGCAATGGCATTTTGCAAAGCCTGCTCCAGTACATCAAAGTCAAAATTGGCCTCTTCTTCTTGTACTCTTGATAGTTGTGCGCGCACGGTTGGACGATCAGAAATCACGCCACAATATTCAGGCATACTGGCTGCAAATTCGTAGGCACCAATTTGGGACGCGATATTAATGATATCTTGCTTATCGTAGGTAATCAGTGGCCGCAAAACCAAAGCCTCAGTTACCTCATCAATTACCCTTAAATTGGGCAGTGTCTGGCTTGACACTTGAGCAATACTTTCACCGGTAATCATCGCTTCAGCCTTGACGCGCCGCGCTACTTGCTCAGCCGCACGCAGCATCATGCGTTTTAGCACCACGCCCATGTGGGAGTGGTGCACATGCTGAAGAATTTCTGCCACAACACCTTCAAACGGCACCGTAACAAACTTTACCTTGGCCGCTGAGCCATACTTTTTCCATAAAAAGAAAGCAACCTGTTTGACCCCAACTTCGTGGGCAGCACCACCTAAGTTAAAGAACACAAAGTGTGTCTTTGTACCACGCTTCATCGTCAAATAGGAGGCCACAATGGAATCAAAACCACCGGATATCAAAGACACGACGCCTTCCTGTGTGCCTTGCGGATAACCGCCCAGGCCTTTTATACGGCGTTCCACAACAAACAATTTTTGGTCTTTGACTTCGATATTGACGGTCACTTCAGGGGTATGCAGGTCCACCTTAAGCGCGTCTGTCTGACTCAGTAATCCACCACCAATATAACGCTCTAGGTCTTGGGAATTAAATTCATGCTTACCGGCACGTTTCGCACGCACAACAAAACGCTTCTCCGCCAGTCGCTCGCCATAAGCACTAATGACCCGAGCCAGCACATCATCAAACGTCCCCAATGGGTACTCCTGCACTTCCAAGCAATGTGATATGCCAGGCGTGCAGGCCAAAACCTCGATAATCGCCTCATAGTTAGCATCTGCTTCTGGTGGACAATCAATATCAATACGGTCCCATAAGGCACGCACCTTGATCTTTGGCTCAATTCGTTGCAGGATAATCTGCAAATTGGACTGCAGCCGCTGCGTAAAACGCTTGCGCACAGGCCGGCTTTTAATGGTAATTTCTGGAAATAGCTTTACGATAAATTTCATAGTATCTAAACGGATGATAAACAGCGGAAACGGCCCAAGTCTTGGCAACGGCCTCAAGCCCGCAATTATTCCTGATTGGCCCGGTAATAACAACTGTGCCCTAATAACCAACATAGGATGTTCATTATGACTCACACCATCACCGGCAGCTGTCTCTGCGGCCAAGTTACTTACAAAGCACATGCCAAACCCATTTTTGCAGCCCATTGTCACTGTAATGACTGTCGAAAAAATACCGGAAGTGGTTATGCTGCGTTAGTTTTTGTGCCTATTGAGAGCCTTACTTGGCAAGGGGAAACCCGATCCTATAGCCACCAAGCCGACTCTGGCAATCTAATGACTAAGCACTTTTGTCCACAATGTGGCAGCCCATTGTTTGGCACCAATTCGGCACGCAATGACCGTATCCATATTAAAGTGGGCACCATGGATGATGCTAGCTGGTTCCAGCCCTGGTATAACGTTTTTGCCAGCCGCCGCCTCGCCTGTACCCCTATCAATAGTGAGGTGCCCGATGCGCACACCATGCCGCAACCCAAACCCAAAACCTAGTCTATAAGATGCCGCCTATGCGCCAGTTTAATCTACCAGGCCGTTCTGCTATCTATGCTAAACATGCAGCCATGGCCAGCTCACACCCTCTGGCCACACAAGTTGGCCTGCAGATACTGCACGCTGGCGGCAGTGCCATAGACGCTTGTATCGCAGCAACGGCCATGTTGAGTGTTGCTGAACCCGCGATGACTGGCATTGGTGGCGATTGCTTTGCTTTACTGGCCGCTCCAGGTCAGAAGGTAACGGCTCTGAATGGCTCAGGTTACAGCCCGGCGCTAGCCACTTGTGATGCAGCAAAAAAGACGGGTTTGGACGCCATTCCAGCCCACTCTCCATGGGCTGTCACCATACCGGGTGCCATAGCCGCTTGGGCCCAATTACATAAAGATTTTGGTAAACTTGAATGGCAACAGGTGCTCCAACCGGCGATTGATTGTGCTCAGCACGGTGTGCCCGTGCATGAAAGGGTTGCCTATGACTGGCAACACCACGCGACTTATTTACAACAGGACGCTGACACCGCTGCGGCCTATTTAGATCAGCAACAACCTTATGCCGAAGGCGCCCTATTCAAACTTCCTAAGTTAGCCAAAACCCTATCTACCATTGCCCAACAAGGTGCCGCTGGATTCTACACGGGGGCCGTGGCCGAAGACATGGTCAACAAGCTACAAACACTCGGTGGTTGCCACAGCATGGAGGATTTTGTTCACCAAATGAATCTCGGTGAGGATATGTATGTGGAGCCTGTCGCGCAAGATTTTAAGCAACTGACTCTATGGGAATGCCCGCCGAATGGTCAAGGCATTACGGCCCAAGTTATCGTTGCCATCATGGCTTGTTTCCCAGTCGAGCAACTGGATCTTATTGATTATCACCACCTGCTTGCCGAGGCCACCAAACTAGCTTACAAACTGCGTGATGATTGCATCACTGAACCTGAATTTATGCCCTATACGGCGGCGCAAATGCTGGCGCCAGCATTCATCAGCCGTTTGGCCTCGCGTATCAACATGCAACAAGCTATGGCCATTGCGCCGAGCCTGTTTCCGAATCACAAAGACACGGTGTACCTGTGCTGTGTCGACCAAGACGGTCTTAACGTGTCCTTTATCAATTCCATATTCAACCCCTTTGGCAGCGCTATCACCGCCCCGGAGTCCGGCGTATTGTTACAAAATCGCGGGGCTTCATTTAGTCTGAATCAGCAGCACGCCAACGGCTTAGCACCCCGCAAACGCCCTCTGCACACCATCATACCGGCCATGTTAACCCGCCAAGACCAAATCATTGGCCCATTCGGTGTAATGGGTGGCCACTATCAAGCCTGTGGCCACGCCCATGTGCTTAATCTTATGCACTGCCATAACTACTCGCCGCAAGCTGCTTTGGATGCACCACGTAGTTTTGCCTACGAGGACCAATTGACAGTAGAAAGCAGCCTCCCCCATGAAGTCGTTAACGGCCTCATTAGCAAGGGACATAAGGTAAACATAGACTACACACCCATGGGGGCTGGACAGTGTATACTCCGCCAACCCAATGGACTATTACTGGCCGCCTCTGATCCACGCAAAGACGGTCAGGCTATGGGGTTTTGAGGCCTATTAGGTGATTGCACGGGGACGCCCATCGGCGTCGATGGCGACGAAGGTAAACACACCTTCAGTCACTTTTGTGACCTGGTCACTATGATGGCGCACCGCCCACACTTCCACATGAATAGCCATGGACGTATTACCGCGTTTTATTTCATCACAAAAACAACTTACGTCATCACCAACAAAGACTGGCTTATGAAAAGTCATGGCGTCTACCGCCACGGTGACCACACGCCCTTTGGCTACCCGAGCAGCGTACACGCCACTTGCGGTATCCATTTTCGACATAATCCAACCTCCAAATATGTCACCGTCAGGGTTGGCATCTGCGGGCATGGCAACGGCTCGAATTTCAGGCACTCGATTGGGCATGATGTTGTTGGGCATGAGTACTCCTATAGCCAACTGAATGGTCGTCAACAAATAGTGACGATACTTAATAAGCGCTTATCCTAGCATAGACTCGTGGTCACTTGGCAAACAGTCGACATTGGCATAAGCTAGGCGACTGCCACCACCATGACTAGATAACAGAGCCATCCATATGATCGGATTATTTTGGGGACTACTGGGTGCCTTATTCATCGGCGTATCCGACGGATTGGCCCGGAAAACCACACAAAGCACATCAATTCTGGTGTTGATACTCATTGTTATGGGGCTTTCCAGCCTGATCTTGACCGGTGTTTTCAGTATTACCGGTAATTGGCCACAATGGCACCTATATGCTTGGACAGCGTCGGCCCTGTCCGGCCTGCTGAATCTAGTTGCGTTGGCATTTCTATACAAAGCCCTGCACCGCGGTCCGGTAGCCGTTGCCTCTCCCTCCGCTTCAAGCTTTACCGTGATGCTAGTGGTTATTAACGCTTTCATGGGCCATCCCTTTCATTGGGGCCATATGTTAGCTGTGGCTTTAGTGTTCATTGGTGTAGTTATGCTCACGCAACCTGGCAAGGTGGGTGAACAAAACAACCACTATTCAGCAACCTGGTTGCGCACTACAGCCTATTTTGGGCTTGGGGCGGCGTTAGCAATCAGTGTGCGCTTTTATTTAGCACAAGAAGCTAATGATATTTTGGGATCCATACCAGCACTCTATTTAAACCGAGTCTTTGCATTTGCATGCACCGTCATTGTCTTATTTTATATAGTACTGAAACAGGGCTCCCCAAAATTGCCAAAAGGGCACATGTGGTGGTTGGTGCTAATTCAAGCGCTCCTTGAAAGCCTCGCTCTGTGGGCCTTCCTTACTGGCTCGGTGGATGGAGGACGCATCGCTGCAACTATCGGTTTTGCTGCCTTTGCCGCTATTACCACCATTACCGCCTGGCTATTGTTTGGAGAAAAAGTCCCCGTAAAACGCTGGCTATGGATCGCTGTAATAGCCCTTGGTATTACCATCGCTAGCGCACTATGAATCGCCTATTTCAGCCGCAAGCTAATTACTATTAGCTATTTTACTAAGCAAAAAAATTTATTTGCCAGCGTTATCGACCTAGTGAGCAGCGCTAACACCCTGATCAACTTAACAGAGGCATTGGCTCATCTTGATATGCAAGCCTATGCCCACGACCACCGTACACAAATGCCTTAAAGAGCATTACAGGACAAGAGTCTGATACGCCATGAAGGCGCACGGGGCTCAGGCCTCTATTGCCTATGCTGACATAGGCAATAGAGGCTGTTGTTAAGCCTTTTTACTACTAGGCCTTATCTAAGGCCTGATCTATATCTGCAATAATATCATCCGCATGTTCGATGCCCACTGATATACGCACCAAATCATCGGAAACACCCGCAGTCGCCAACTCTTGCGCAGACAACTGACGATGCGTCGTGGTTGCCGGATGGCAAGCCAAAGACTTAGCATCACCAATATTCACCAAGCGCAGTATCATCTGTAAAGCATCAATGAAACGCGCTCCAGCCTCAGCGCCACCTTTAATACCAAAACTCAAAATGCCCGAAGCCTTACCCTGGCATATTTTGTCTGCTGCATCCTTATAAGGGCTCTCAGGCAAGCCTGCATAGTTTACCCAACTGACCTTGTCATGGCCTTGCAGGTAACGGGCGACCTTGTCGGCATTTTCGCAATGACGCTCCATACGCAAACATAGTGTTTCCAAACTCTGTAACAACTGAAAGGCACTTTGTGGCGACAAGGCAGCGCCGGTATTGCGCAGAGGAATGACACGACAACGTCCAATATAGGCCGCGGCCCCTAGTGCTTCAGTGTATACCACACCGTGATAAGAAGGATCTGGCTCGTTCAAGACGGGAAAGCGGGCCTTGTTTTTTACCCAGTCAAACTTTCCCGAATCAACGATCATGCCACCAATGGTGGTGCCATGCCCACCTATATATTTGGTCAAAGAATGCACCACAATGTGAGCACCGTGTTCAAAAGGCCTGCACAATACGGGGGTAGCCACAGTATTATCAACTATGAGCGGCACCCCATGGCGTTCAGCAATATCGGCCAAACGGGCGATATCGACAATATTGCCAGCAGGATTACCGATAGACTCACAAAACAGCGCCTTGGTATTGGCATCTATATGAGCTTCTAGCCCAGCATAGTCATCGTGTGAAGCAAAGCGGGTTTCAATACCCTGTTTGGGCAATGTATGGGCAAATAAATTATAAGTACCACCATAGAGTTGACTAGTACTAACGATATTAGAACCGACACTGGCTATACACTGTATCGCGTAGGTAATAGCAGCCATACCTGAAGCCACAGCTAAGCCGGCAATGCCTCCTTCTAGCGCCGCAACCCGTTGCTCCAATACGGCATTAGTGGGGTTCATAATGCGCGAATAAATATTGCCTTCTACTTTCAAGTCAAACAGATCGGCACCATGTTGCGTATCGTCAAAGGTATAAGATGTCGTCTGGTAAATGGGTACCGTTGCGGCTTTGGTAGTGGCCTCTGCTTCGTAACCATGGTGAAGTGCGATGGATTCCATTCTCATAATTCTATTCCTATTATTAATAAAGTTCGTCCTACTGTATCAAATTTATATATATAAAATAGAATATTTAGTGTATTTGTTATTCTATTTTATAATATGCAAATATCTATCTATCAGAGCTTGTTATTACGATTGCTCTCCCCTCTAGCAACACCTACAATAGCGGAATCTTACTCTCACGGATGCCCATGAACATGCAGGATAAATGGAAAAAACACGGCGCAAGTCGACTTGTATCGGCCTATAAGAACTCAGCCAAAGGCTTGCAGAGTCTGTGGGCCACAGAAGCCGCATTTCGCCAAGAAGTGATGCTGGCCGTACCCATGATTCTAGCGGCATTGTTTGTTGGCCGCAGCGCAGTTGAGGTGGGCCTGTTGATCAGCGTATGTGTCTTGGTATTGCTGGCTGAAATCATTAACTCAGCCATTGAAGCCGTGGTTGATCGAGTTGGCCTGGACTATCATGAACTATCAGGCAAAGCCAAGGACCTAGGCTCCCTAGCGGTATTACTCAGCCTCACTTTAGCCGCTGTGGTCTGGGCACTGATCATTATTGATCGCTTTATCAGCTAAGACAAACTAATGCATCATCGTGTACCCATCAGGGCACTGAGGTAACGTATAACTAAGCTAATTATGATCATGATTGATGGCGTGAGTGCCAAACACTTTGCGCAACATCGAAAATATTTGCCTAACTTGGATTTGCTAGCCCAACAAGGCCTGCAAGTTACCCAAGGGGTCACACCCGAAATGGCGGGTGTTTCCATGCCAGGCCGTACCTCTATAATTACGGGCACACCACCGGCTGAGCATGGCATTTACGCCAACCGCATTTATGACCGGCAAGCCGGACTGTTTCGCTGGGCCCATGGCTATGATGTACGTTGCAAAACCCTGCCACAACTAGCCAAAGAACAAGGCCTGCGAATAGCCAATATTGGTTATGGTATGCCACGCCCAGAAGACTGCCATGTCTACATGGGCCCTTGGTGGGCCGATGATATGCTCTGACGGGCCCGAGATAATGCCCCCTGCCGTGCCGACCAGTACTGGCTTAAAGCGGGCGCCACTTATGATCCAGATAATCAGTTAGGGGACCTGTTTGCCAACCATACTGTGCAACCACCCGTACGCCCCAATAAAGCGAAAGATGTCTCTGAGCGCCTGCAACTTGGCTTGTTGGCCGACAATCAAATGCTCGAAATCGGCGCCGCCTTAGCCTGCTCCAAAAAGCCCCCTGATTTACTATTAATGGAATCAGGCATGCCGGATTACTATATGCACAAATACGGCCAATTTTCTGACTATGCTGACTTTTCCCTGCGCCATGCTGATGCCATGATTGGGGTATTACGAGAAAGGTTACGCCAAGCCAACAAACTGCATGAATATCATCTGATGATACTTAGCGACCATGGTCACTGCGCTCTCAATCAAGGGGTGTATATTAACAATATATTAGATCCGAGCACCCAATGGAGTGGTGAAGGTTCGGTACTGCATGTGGTCCGCAAAGACGCCCAACATGAACACGAGGTGACAAATATTCTAGCTCACCATAGCATTGAACGCTGGCATGACACGCATATCCCTGAAGATATGCGCAGTACATTAATGACCTTTGTCGCGCCGCAAGACAGTGACATGAGCTTTGAAAACTCACCCCAAGGGTACACCGATATCACGGGCCCATCAAAATACCGATCCAACCACGGCCTTAGGCCTGGCCGCACAGAAGACTTCCGCTTTTGTATCTGTCATGGCAGTAGCATAAGTCCTCAAACAGTAGATCGAGCACTCACCATACAGGTGGCCCCTACCATGGCCAAAATATTAGGCATTACCACACCTTGGCAAGTGCCTGCTCTGCTCTAACTCGGCCTACCTATTGGCCTCAGGAACCTAAGCTGGTATGAGGTTGCGCTCCGCCCAAGGCCGCTCATCTACGGGCAGGTGAATAATGGCCGATAACGCACCAACACCAACACCCACCCACCATACCAGCGTATAATCACCGTACATATCGTACATGACGCCCCCCAACCAGACACCCATAAACCCGCCTAACTGGTGAGAAAAGAACACCAAACCATACAGAGTGCCCATATAACGTAAACCATAAATTTGCGCTACCAAGCCTGAGGTGAGTGGCACAGTTGCCAACCACAAGCCGCCCATCACAATAGAAAATATAACCACTGATTCAGGCGTCATGGGCAATAATATAAAGGTTGAGGCGGCCAGCGTACGCAAGGCATAAATCATGGCCAACAAGTACTTACGAGAATATCGGCTGCCCAGCCAGCCGGCCAATACAGTGCCGCCAATATTGGCTATACCCACCAGCGAGATAGCAATGGCACCCAAGGTGGGCGTTGAACTGATCCCCAAAGACTGCACAATGCTGCCCGGTCTTATGGCACTGCACATTTCTGTAATGAAGGCTGGAAAGTGAGCGGTAATAAAGGCCAACTGATAACCGCAGGAAAAAAAACCAATGAAAATAAATAGATACGACCTGTCTCTCATAGCCCGGGCAACTACCGTACTTAAACTCTCATCCAATTGCAGTTTGGATGTGGCCTCGGGCGCCTTTATAAAGGGCAACATGAGCAACGATAACAGCACCACTATAGCCAACATGACAAACACCGTTTGCCAGGGCCAATGGTTCAGTAATGCTTGGGTAAATGGAGGCCCTACCACCTGCCCAGCAGAGCCGGCGGCGGTGGCAATACCCAATGCTAAAGAGCGGTGTTGTTCGGGGGTAGCACGCCCCACCACGGCCAAAATAACGCCAAAGCCTGTGCCAGCAATACCGAAACCCACCAAAATCTCTAACAACTGATGTTGTCCAGGCGTTACAGCGAAAGAAGAAATAAGCAAACCGGCACAATAAAAGGCCACACCTGCAACGATGGCGCGCCGGTCCCCAAATTTTTCGGCAATGGCACTAAATATAGGTTGGCCCACGCCCCATGCCAAGTTCTGGATAGCAATCGCTAACGAAAAGTCCGCTCGCAGCCAGCCGAATTCTTGAGCAATGGGTATTTGAAAAAGCCCAAAAGAGGCTCGCACGGAAAAACCAATTAACAAAATGATGCAACCAGCTACAAGCACCGGGGTAATCAGTGAACTGGATTTAGGCATGGTGTCTACCCTGACAAGGCGATCGTACTTCCTGCAACATGAGTGCCGTAAAGACCGTATGAAGATGCCTAGCAGTATATTAGAAGCTGGCCCCACTGCACAATACTGGGCGCAAGCATATTCAACACGCCTGTCGCTCGCCTAAGCTCACCACACCCCCATCGGTGCCATTAATCAAATACAAGGATTTTAGCCAATCCAATTGTACTTGCATGAGATTACATGAACTTTGCAGCCTTACTAAGCCTGTTTTGCCAATGCTCCAGTAACATTTCTGCTCACCAATCAACAGACAATCACCATAGGTAACCAGCAATTCAGAGGCACTTACACCGTTGTACTGAGTATTATCAAAGCCTCTAAGGTTAATCAATTCTTGTGTCGACATGGTGTTCCTCCTGCAAGTCTATAGCTGTATTAAACACCGAACCGGTCAATGAGTATGGGAGTAAAGTTGCAAATATAATGGAATATCATGAAGATGCAAGAGGGACAAACACCAAAACTCAGGGAGGGATAGAGGGTATGATTGGGCCTAATTTGTCTGCTATGCTTGCTTAACTAGCCCCCACACATCCTATCAGGAAGTCTTATTGGGAGAACAACATTGATAGCTAGAATACAATGAGTGAATTAAACATCCACTTCACCACCGAGGAGTTTGCTCAGCGGCAGCAAAAGGTGTGCAACAGCTTGTCAGCACAGCATTTAGACGGTGCTTTACTGTTCAAAATAGAAGACATGTACTGGCTCACCGGCTATGATTCGGACGGCTTTTCCATCTTCGGTTGCATGTTTATTGGCACAGACGGCCAATTGACACAGTTGGCCCGCCCTGCCGACCTTGGTAATGCGACCTATTCTTCTATCTGTAAAGATATAAGGACAGCCCCCGACGATCAGGCCATATCCCGAGCTGAACAGATTAAGGCGTTGCTGGCATCGCTTGGCATGCAAGGTAAGAGAATTGGTATTCAGGTTGATACCATGGGCCTCACGCCGCGGCTATTTCTGCAAATACAGGCCGAACTTGAGAACTGGTGCGAGCTGATCATTATGCCGGATTTTATCCGCGAGCTGCGGCTGATCAAAAGTCCCCAGGAACTCAGCTATATGCGCAAAGCCGGTAAGATAATGGATACGGCCCTGCATAAAACGATTGACGCCACCTTCGCCGGCGCCTTTGAAGGTGATATCTACGCTACCTTCTATGACACACTGTTTCGTTTAGGTGCTGATTTGCCAGCGCATATTCCACCCATGGGCAGTGGCAAATCGGCTTTGAACCTTCGCTACACCACCAAACGTAAACATGTTCTGGAGAATGATCAGGTTACTCTGGAACTTGGTGTGGCCTATCGGCATTATCACGCGGCATCCATGTGTGTGGTTCTCACTGGCCCCAAGGTCAATGCCCGCCATGTAAAAATGCATGCAACCAGCGTTAAGGCCCTCGAAGCAGTGCAGACCATTTTGCGACCGGGAACCAGTATTGGCGATATCTACGATACCTACCGCAGGACACTTGAGGACAATGGTGAACAGGATGCGCTGCTAACCGTTTGCGGATACACCATGGGAGCGGCCTGGCCACCAACATGGATGGAACAACCCATGATCCATGCCAACCATCCCCTTATACTGCAAGAAAATATGTCTTTCTTCACCCATATGATTCTCAACGACAGGCAAACCGGCCTATCCATGGCTGTGGCAGAACAGGCCATTATCACCAGTGGAGCAGCAGAAATAATCACTCACGTGCCACGCGAGCCAATTATTAAATATTAACCATTGCGTAGCGAGGGCTTGGTATCAATCAAGTGCATTGTGACCCAGTGCTTGAACGTTTCAAAAGGGCCCAAGCACTAACTAACCTGGGCCTGATTCAACACGGCCTCAAACAATACATTGCAACCGGCGCTTAAATGCTCTTGTTTGGCATCTTCCAGCTCATTGTGGCTAATGCCATCTTTGCAAGGCACAAACACCATCGCCGTAGGCGCGACTCGAGCAATATAACAAGCATCATGCCCAGCTCCACTGACTATATCTCGATGACTATAGCCGGAGTTAATCGCTGCCTGACGAACCGACTCGACGCATGAGGGGTTAAATGGCACCGGTGGAGAATACCAGATTTGTTCGAACGCCATTGTTAAGCCCTGTCTTGCCACAATGGCCTCGCAGCCTAACCTCAATTCTTCATCCATAGCAGCAAGCACAGCGTCGTCTGGGTGACGGAAATCCACGGTAAAAAACACCTGCCCCGGAATCACGTTACGCGAGTTGGGAAACGATTGGATCAAGCCCACCGTGGCACACGCCAGTGGGGCATATTTGAGCCCTATTTCGTTAACCAAAGTAATAATTTTCGCAGCCCCCACTAATGCATCTTTGCGAGTATGCATGGGAGTGGGCCCAGCGTGTGATTCCTGCCCAGTCAAGGTGAGCTCATACCAACGCTGACCTTGTGCATCAGTCACCACACCAATAACCACATCCTCATGTTCCAAAATGGGCCCTTGTTCAATATGGGCTTCAAAAAAGGCTTTTAATGGCCGCTGGCCCATGGGTTCCTTGCCATCATAACCAATACGTTTAAGCTCTTCGCCCATAGTCACCCCATCCAGATCGGCACGACTCAAGCCGTATTGCAAATCAAACACCCCTGCAAACACCCCTGAGGAGACCATGGCTGGAGCAAAGCGCGAACCTTCTTCATTAGTCCAGACACTAACCTCGACCGGTGCTTCTGTGGTGATTTGTTGATCATTGAGACTACGAATAACCTCCAGACCAGCCAGCACACCATATACGCCGTCAAACTTGCCGCCGGTAGGCTGGGTATCTAAATGGCTACCCATTACCACTGGCGCCATATTGGTATCGCGGCCTTCGCGGCGAGCAAAGATGTTACCCATCTGATCAATTTTGATACTACAGCCTTCGGCCTCACACCAGTTGACAAATAGATCCCGAGATTGCTTATCTAGGTCAGTTAGCGCCAAGCGGCAGCAACCGCCTTTTTCAGTCGCACCAATTTTGGCCATTTCCATAAGACTATCCCACAGCCTTTGACCATTGACTTTCATACCAGCCATGGCATCTTTGCCGTGGCTACGAGTTACTTGATCCATCGCTACACCCTCTAGGCCATTGAGTTATTTGGATGTTGTGTCCAGTTACGATATTCAGCGCTCACCATTTCACCCGTCCGTGGATCCACTTCATCATGCAGCTCACGCAGGGTAATACAATTCTCTACCGGACAAACGTTGACACACAGATTACAACCAACACATTCTTCATCTTTAACCTCGAAGCCTCGTTCGCCATTAATCTCAGTACTGATAGCTTGGTGAGAAGTATCCTCACAAACAATATGACAACGACCACACTTGATACAAGAATTCTGATCAATTTGAGCTTTTACTACATAGTTAAGATCCAACTGATTCCAGTCCGTTACACTCGGCACCGCAGCGCCAATTAACTGGTCTACAGAACTCATACCTTGGTCAGCCAAATAGCGACTCAAACCGTCAATCATGTCATCCACAATACGAAAACCATAGGTCATTACGGCTGTACAAACTTGAACATTGGTGGCACCCAAGGCCATAAATTCGGCCGCATCATGCCAATCCGTTACCCCACCAATGCCTGAGATGGGAATACCTTTGCATTGTGCATCCCGCGCAATCTCGCTTAACATGTGCAACGCAATAGGCTTCACCGCGGGGCCACAGTAACCACCATGAGCACCTTGCGCCCCTACTGACGGAGACATTTTCATTTGATCAAGGTCGACACCCATGATGGAATTGATGGTGTTGATTAGAGACACTGCGTCGGCACCGCCACGCACAGCCGCCCTAGCCGAGTTACGAACATCCGTTATATTGGGTGTCAATTTCACAATAGTGGCTAAATCAGAATGTTGTTTACACCAGGAAGTCACCATTTCTACATATTCTGGCACCTGGCCCACAGCCGCACCCATACCTCGTTCAGACATGCCGTGAGGGCAACCAAAATTCAATTCAATGCCGTCTGCACCAGTATCCTCCACGCGCATAAGGATGTCTTTCCAGGCTTGTTCCTCACATGGAACCATCAAAGACACCACCACACCGCGATCAGGCCAATCCTTCTTCACTTGAATAATTTCAGTCAAGTTGATTTCTAAATCGCGATCAGTAATCAGTTCAATATTATTCAACCCCATCAAACTGCGATCTTTACCATGCCAAGCACCGTAACGAGGGCCACTAACATTGACAATAGCAGGGCCTGCCTCGCCGAGGGTTTTCCACATAACACCACCCCAACCGGCTTCAAAAGCACGGTTAACATTGTAGGCTTTATCTGTTGGAGGTGCGGATGCAAGCCAAAAAGGATTCGGTGTTTGAATACCAATGAAAGTAGATTTTAAATCAATCATGGTTTGCTCCCTTATGCTTGGTTTTGAATTAATGTGTGATGAATAGATATGGCCGCCAACTTGCCATCCTGCACGGCGCTTACTGCCAGATCATCACCACCAGCTACGCAATCCCCTCCAGCCCAAATGCCTGGCTGGGAAGTTCGCCGTTGTGCATCAACATCGATCCTGCCATTGGCTTTGGCAAATTCAATAGTGCCTGATTCGATCGATGCCAAGCTTTGACCTATCGCCTTAAACAACATATCGGCCGGCAGGGTATAGGTATCGGTGTCTGGGCCTTGACCATTGCTAAACTCAACCCCAGTAATCATTTGCTGTTCGATCCTTAAACCCACAGGCTGCGCCCAATGCACGATCCGCACACCTTCACTAAGGGCAAATTCTTGCTCTTCCATACTGGCATTCATATCTTGCTGACTGCGTCGATAAGCCATGGTCACGTTAGCCGCGCCAAGGCGTTTTATTTGGATAGCGATATCAATGGCGGTCATACCACCACCAATAACCACCACATTTTGGCCAACTGGCAACTGCCCTAAATCTTCAATTTGACGTAGTCGATGAATATAGTCCACGGCATTCATAACGCCGCTTGCTTGTTCACCTTCCAACTGCAGCGCTTTGCTGGCACCTAGGCCCACCCCCATAAACACAGCGTCATAGTTGGTTTGTAACTCGGCAAAACTAATGTTTTCACCTACCTTCATACCGTGTTTTATACTGATGCCACCTATAGATAAAATAGCGGCCACTTCCTGTTGCGCATAGCCACCGGCCATCTTGTAGGCCGCCAGTCCATATTCATTGAGGCCGCCCGCCTTTTCCTGGGACTCATAGATAACCACTTCATGACCCAAGGTAGCTAATCGATGGGCACACGATAAGCCCGCGGGGCCAGCGCCTATGATGGCCACACGGTGACCACTGGCCGCCTCTCTGGTGAAAAACTCTGCTCCTGATGCACTCGCTTGATCGGTTGCAAATCGTTGTAGCAGTCCAATCTGTATGGGGCTATCGTCTTGCGTGTTCCTGACACACTCAAGTTCACACAAAGTCTCTACAGGACAAGCCCGTGCACATGTGCCACCCATGATATTTTCCGACAAGATTTTCCCTGCTGCGCCGATATCATTATTTTGACTAATCATACGAATAAATCCCGGCACATCGATGCCTGTTGGGCATATTTTTTGACAGGGGGCATCAAAACAGTAATAGCAGCGATCCGCTTCAACTACAGCGCTGTGAGCACTGAACGGCGTATGGATATCAGAAAAATTCTGTTGGTATTCAGCTTCATTTAACAAGTGTTCTGCATAAGCAGATTGATCTGAGCGATGCATAGTAGATTCAGTCACAATAAAGATCCTTATGTTAATTATTTTCCAGCAAACAAAAACTAGAGCCAAAGAGTCCATGAAGGCACCCGCAAAGCGCACCCTTTTCAGTGGTTTTAGCAGTTAGAAATTTAGCTGTCGCGATCCACAGAGAATGGCGGGGCCATGGTGCGCATTTTGTCTATGGCCTCAAAATAAGGTGCGAATGGCGGTCGCTTGATGTAATTACCAGCTCCTCGCTCAACATTAAGCTTGCCGTTTTGATAAACAAGTTTGCCTTGACTGATGGTATGGGAGGGTATGCCTGTCACCTCCATACCTTCAAAAATATTGTAATCTACATTTTGGTGATGAGTTTTAGCTGAAATAGTCTTCTTTGCCTTTGGATCCCAAACCACAATGTCAGCATCGGAACCGACAGCAATAGCGCCCTTACGTGGGTACATATTAAAAATCTGGGCGGCATTAGTAGAGGTCACTCGGACAAATTCATTCATGGTTAAACGGCCAGTATTGACACCAGAATTCCACAGCACTTCCATGCGGTTTTCTACTCCACCCGTGCCATTTGGAATCTTGCTGAAGTCATCCTTGCCTGCCGCTTTTTGGTCTGCACAAAAGCAACAGTGATCGGTTGCGGTAGTTTGCAAATTACCAGACTGTAACCCCTTCCAGAGGGCATCTTGCGCTCGCTTGGGCCTAAACGGCGGGCTCATTACATGGGCAGCAGCAACATCAAAATCTTTATGTTGATAAACTGAGTCGTCAATAAGAAGATGTCCGGCCAAGACCTCACCAAACACTCTCTGACCTTCATTACGTGCTCGCGTGACCGCTTCCAATGACTCTTCAGCGGATACATGAACTAGGTAAACGGGCGTTTTTAAAGCCTGCGCGATGCGAATCGCACGATTGGCGGCTTCACCTTCCACCTCGGGTGGCCGTGACTGAGGATGCCCCTCTGGGCCAGTAATACCCATGGCCAACAATTTTTTCTGCAGTTGGTAAACCAACTCACCATTTTCCGCATGAACCGTCGGTAATGCCCCTAGATCCCACGCCTTACTAAAGCTGTTAACGAGTATTTCGTCATCTGCCATAATGGCGCCTTTGTAGGCCATAAAGTGCTTGAAGCTATTCACCCCATGCTCTTTTACAAGGGTTTCCATGTCTGCAGCAACACTATCATCCCACCAAGTAACAGCGACATGAAAAGCATAGTCCGACACTGACTTTTCGGCCCATTCGCGCCATTGATTATAGGCCTCCATCAATGGCTGCTGTGGAGCAGGAATAACAAAATCAATGATGCAAGTTGTGCCACCAGCAAGACCCGCTGCCGTGCCTGAATAAAAATCTTCACTTGCAACAGTACCCATAAACGGCAACTGCATATGAGTATGCGGATCAATGCCACCAGGCATAACGTATTGTCCAGTAGCATCAATTACTTCAGCGCCGTCAGCCACATGAAGGTCTGTACCAACCTGAGCGATTTTCCCATCAACACAGTACACATCAGCAACAAAGCTTTGATCAGCAGTGACAACCGTGCCACCTTTTATCAGCAAAGACATAAACAAGCTCCTTAACCTTTCATTGGTATTGCCACCCACTCAAAAATAGGCCAATACAAACATAGGTTTTTTTATTTTATAGTCACCGTAAGCATAACCAAGCATCTAACTGTCAGTGACTAGTTCACTTTTTACCAGCATTTTACCAAATGGTCAATTTTATTTTGACCATTTGGTAAAACACGGCTTTTTAACTAGCTGAGACGGCCACATAGACATCATTACTATCATGGCCGTCTCGATTATTTTTCTAACACTACTTTAAAAAGCAGCGTCCCATACCTTGTGAGTCCAGGCACCTTGTGGCTGGTTGGATATCACAGGGTCAGAACCACCGTTCATTAACGTATCCACCGTGCGCTCATAGTCAGCCGCCGACAGTTTACCGCCATTAACAGTGAGCTTATTGACCTCGGCCATCATGCGACGCTGGTGTTCTTCTGTTTGGGCGCCGGTTTCATCATTTTCCAAAACGATATCAGCGGCCGCATCAGAGTTGGCTCGTGCCCACGCCCAACCTTTCATAGAAGCACGAACAAAGCGCGCCATCTTGTCAACAAAAGCAGGATCATCCAAGTTGTCCTCTAACACGTATAAACCATCTTCTAGGGTAGCAACCCCTTGATCTTCATACTTGAAGGTAACTAGTTCGTCAGCACCTAATCCAGCATCAATGATCTGCCAGTATTCGTTATACGTCATAGTCGATACACACTGAGCTTGCTTTTGCAAAATTGGGTCTACGTTAAAGCCCTGCTTTAGCACTGTCACGCCACCATCACTGCCGTCGGTAGCCAGGCCTAACTTACCCATCCAACTTAAGAATGGATATTCATTACCATAGAACCAAACACCCAAGGTCTTGTCCTTCAGATCGGCCGGTGACGCAATGCCACTATCCTTCCGGCAAGTAAGCATCATGCCTGAACTTTTGAATGGTTGAGCAATATTAACCAATGGCAGACCCTTTTCGCGAGACGCTAGAGCCGATGGCATCCAGTCAATCACCACATCAGCTCCACCGCCGGCTATCACCTGTGGAGGTGCCACATCTGGGCCGCCAGCTTTGATGGTTACATTCAAGCCTTCGGCCTCATAAAAGCCTTGATCTTGAGCGACAAAGTAGCCAGCAAACTGAGCTTGGGTTACCCACTTAAGCTGCAATGTCACATCGTCTGCCGCCTGCAAAAAACTACTTGAGGCAGCTAGGGCTAATCCGGCCACAATGCTGTTAATTTTATTGTATTTATATTTCATTATTGAACCTCCAAAGGTTTTTGAACTACATTCGAGTACGAGAATATTTCGCCTCTTCCCCACTGGGCATACATGACTTCAAGTTAGTGGTGCACCTTTCTAAGAGATGCATGCCAAAAGGTGACTCGCCGTTCCAGCAAAGCCAACAAACCGTAAAACAATGAGCCCACCAAAGCCGCTACGGCAATTGAGGCCCACACCATTTCAATATTCATCCGTCCCACCTCAGTGGAAATTCGAAACCCCATACCAACTATAGGGGTACCAAAAAACTCGGCCACAATGGCACCGATCAAAGCCAGTGTGGAATTTATTTTTAAGGCATTAAAAACAAATGGCATAGCATTGGGTAGGCGTAATTTAAATAAACTCTGCCAATAGGTAGCGCCATATGAACGCATTAAGTCTTTTTCTATAGCGTGGGACTCGCCTAGCCCGGTAATCGTGTTCACTAGCATGGGGAAAAAGGTCATTATGACCACGACAGCCACTTTAGATTGCCAGTCAAAGCCAAACCACATCACCATAATGGGTGCTATACCCACAATCGGTATAGCGCTAACCAAGTTGCCAACAGGCAGCAAGCCACGCCTAAGAAAAGGTATTTTGTCGGCTAACACGGCGACAATAAAACCAACCAAATTACCCAATAGGAAGCCCGGCACCACGGCTTTAATCACTGTCTGTTTGAAATCTGCCGCCAAAGTAGGCAACGAAGACATAATGGCCTCGCCGACAATACTAGGTGCCGGCAGTAATACATGGGGTATAGCCAGCCCCACCGTAAACAGTTCCCATAAGGCAATTAGCCACACCCCCAGCAGCACGGGGATAAACAAATTAATAAAAGCTTGTGCCTTACCTTGGAATAATTTAATAGCCGCCAAAAAACTCATGGCCGCCCATACACAAAAGCCAAGCGCGACGACCAACGACCAAAAGCCAAGCTCGGCGCGACCTGCCAAATCGACCTGATGTACGATATTCATGGCTTGCCACAAGGCCAGCAATGTTAATGCCGTTACCAGCCACGCGGCCCTTTGTTCCTGTTTCTGCAAAGCCATGCTGACCAATGCACAGATGGCCACAGTCACTACCAAAGCCAGCCACTCAAGCTGTTGCCAGGCGTTGATTGTGGCCTCACCTAGGGTTTGCGACCAAGGTAAAAGCAAAGCGAGGAAGGCTAACAGCAAGGCGATGCCGCTAGCTGAACGGAATGAATTAATGTTCATGGCTCACCTCTTGCCCACCGGCCAAACGCAAGCAAACCTTGCGCTCGACAACACCTACCAAAGAAACCAGGCTAGCAGATACCACGGCCGCAACGATCAAGGCGGCCCAGATTAAGTTGGTTTGACCATAGTAGGATCCTGAAAGCAAGCGTGAACCCAGACCTGCCTGGCCACCCGTGGGTAACTCAGCAACAATAGCGCCAACCAAGCTAAGTGCAATAGCCACTTTTAAACTGGCAAACAAAAAGGGGACTGCCGACGGCAAGCGTAAACGCCAAAATACTTGCCACTTACTAGCACTATAGGTATTTAACAAATCTACCAACATCGGTTGTGGTGAGCGCAACCCCTTAACCATGCCGACAGTAACAGGGAAGAAGCATAAATACATAGATATCAGTGATTTAGGAAGAACCCCTGTGATTCCTAAGGCCCCAAAAACAACGATAATCATGGGTGCTAGGGCCAATATCGGTATGGTTTGTGAGGTAATAATCCATGGCATGAGGCTTTTGTCCAAAGTTTGCACATAAACAATGCCCACCGCGAAGGCAATACCCAAACCTGCACCCAATACAAAACCCAATAACGTGGACGATAGCGTAACGCTAGCGTGATACACTAAACTTCGCTTGGAGGTTACTTTTTTGTCTATGATGGTCTTCTTCAACTCCACCAAAACTTGGTGAGGTGAAGGCAAAACAGCGCGCTTCATGTTCCAACTATCTACCGCTAGCTGAGTAAAGCTCCAATCTAATTCCTTTTTTTCATAACGATCAATGATCTGCGGGCTATTGAGATGAATAGCACCAGCATACCAAACCACGATAATCGCCATTACCACAGTTAATACAGCAAGCATCGTGCTTGGTTTACGAGGGGCCGTGTATGGCGCTTTAGTCGTCATAACTATGGCCTGCAGCTAATCCAGCCCGAACCCGATGGGCAATAGCGAGAAACTCCGGAGATTCCCGAATATCCAAGGTTCTATCGACTGGCAAATCACTGTCAATAATGTCAATAATACGACCCGGCCTTGGAGACATGACAACAATACGGCTAGATAGAAATACAGCCTCTGGAATGGAGTGCGTAACAAAAACGACTGTTTTTTGCGTTTGTTGCCACAGGCGCAATAACTGATCGTTAAGATGATCTCGGGTAATTTCATCAAGAGCACCAAATGGCTCATCCATGAACAGTAACTGTGGCTCGACACTCAGTGCACGAGCAATCGATACTCGTTGCTGCATACCTCCGGATAGTTGCCAAGGGTACTTGTTTTCGAAACCAGACAAATTCACCAGTTGCAAATACTCATGGGCCAACTTTTGCTGACGGTGTTTGTCATAGCCCATTATTTCCAGAGGCAGCAACACATTGTCTTGTACAGTGCGCCAAGGCAATAATGCGGGAGCTTGAAAAACATAGCCATAAGCTCTGTTCTTGCGCGCCTCTTCCGGCGAGGTGCCATTCACTAGAACTGACCCACTCGTGGGCTTTTCCAAGTCCGCCAACACCCTCATTAAGGTTGTCTTACCGCACCCAGACGGACCTATAAATGACACAAATTCGCCCGCTTTAATATTTAGATCGATGTCCGACAGGGCCGAAACCACACCATCCTTAGTGTGAAAATCTAAGCAAACCTCATTCACCTCCACAACATGGTCTATTGGATTATCTGCAGTCGCTGAATTCAATTTATGACTCCCGTTGTAGCGTAAGTTGATTCTTATTATTCGTGGTTAATTCAAGTCCGTCAGTGGGGTATAGGTTTCTGGGCGGCGGTCGCGGTAAAATTGCCAGCCATCACGCACCTCTCTCACCATGTCCATATTGATGTCGTGTATCAGCAACTCATCTTCAGTAGCACTGGCTTGTGCTTCTATTTGGCCTCGAGGATTAACGAAGTAGCTGGAACCATAAAATTCACCGATATTCCACGGCGCTTCGGTACCCACCCGATTAATCGCAGCAATATAAACACCATTCGCAGCCGCAGAAGCCGGTTGTTCGAGCTCCCACAAGTATTTAGATATGCCTGCCACTGTCGCTGAAGGGTTATAAATAATTTCTGCCCCTTTCAATGCCAAGGCCCGCCAGCCCTCTGGAAAGTGCCGATCATAACAAATATAAACCCCCACCTTGCCGTAGGCTGTATCAAATACTGGCCAGTTAGACGATCCGGGTTTGAAGAAGAATTTTTCCCAAAATCCACCCACATGAGGAATGTGAGTTTTGCGGTATTTGCCTAAATAAGAGCCATCCGCATCGATAACCGCCGCCGTGTTGTAATAGACACCCGGCATGGCCTCTTCGTAGATTGGTACAATAATGACCATCTGATATTTTTTGGCATATTCTTGCATGAGTGCCGTGGTGTGACCGTTGGGAATGGTTTCGGCTGCCGCGTACCAGCGCCTATCTTGACTGGGGCAGAAATAAGGTTGGGTAAACACCTCTTGAAAGCAAAGAATTTGCACACCCGCCTGCCCGGCTTTATCGATTAAAGGCGCATGGGCCTCCAACATTAGATCTCTGATTTGTTCTGGCGACATACTGGTGTCACCTTTGAGGCCCATCTGAATAAGGCCAGATTTTATTATTCTTGTCACTCGAATCACCCCTCTTTGGCTAGGACAATTGATACGGCAATTTGCATCGACAAGACTAAGTATTGACAGCTTTTGGGTCTGATACAAACTCAAAATAACTGCAAATCTAAGCGCTATTTGCAACACCGATTAGATTTTTTAACAATTTTTTACCAAATGGTCAACGAATATTTTAACCCAATCCCAAAATTAATGACCTACAGCATTCCGAGATTTAAGCCCAAGGCCCCGAGTCAAAACTTCAGTAACCAAACTGGTGGCTGAGTCATAAACCTCCGTTTGGTAATCATCAACTCGCAACACGGCCGATATTTGAGACTCAAAGTCGGCATAGGTTTGCGTGCTTGCCCAAATCATGAAAAACACATGAGCCGGTTCAATAGGGGCCATTAAACCTTCGGCTTGCCACTGCAGTAACACCCTACCTTTGCTGGCTACCCAGTCGTACAATTGCACGCGCAAAAAGTCTTCAATAACAGGAGAACCTGAAATGATTTCGGTAGCAATAACGCGCGATGCTTCCGGGTAAAGCTTCGATAATTCCATTTTTTTAGCAATGTAATGGGTCATCAACTCAAGCGGGTCAGCATCAACATGAAACTCACCGATGGAGTCCAACCACAAGGACAACACATCCACCAACACGGCGCGATAGAGATCTGTTTTGTTATTGTAATAATACAAAAGGTTGGGCTTAGACATACCCGCATGGCGGGCTATCTCTTCAATCCTCGCGCCCGCAAAACCCTTACGCGAGAAAACGGTGGTAGCCGCTGCTAGCACCTTTTGCTGATTTTTCTCGCCGATAGAGCCAGATCTAAATTGTTTGGTGCGATCTACATCAGTCGGTAATGGCATATACGATTCGTTTGCTGGTGGTTAATACAAAATAACTAATTGTTCGGCTCTTAATAAGAGCAATGTGCGCAGAATTACATCACAGTTTAATACATATATGAAGCCTTTCTTCCCCGCACAGATAAAAGCATAGGCTGATTTTTTGGCGACACTCAACTTGGATCTAATCGAATATTGGCTTAACCCAAACATAATGTTTCCCGTTGTTAGAGGAACATCTTAAGGTCTAGAACAAAGCGTTATATTTCACTCAATATCCAATCTCTAAAGGCCTTCATACCATAGGTTAAGGGCCGGTTTTGACCGTATACCAAATAGAAGGCACTGTTAGTGTCAAGGGTAATATCAAAAGGTACCACCAACTGACCTGTGGCAAGCTCCTTGGCCACTAGATGCCGATCGGCTAGGGCGATACCCAAGCCCTCTACGGCAGCCCCTGTTGCCAGCGAAGTGCTGGAAAAACTCAAACCCTTGCCATGCCCCCTGTCCTCTAAACCTGCCGCCCGCATCCAGGTGCGCCACTCCTCGGGCCGAGAACTAATGTGCAGCAAATTGTGATGGCTTAGGTCATCCAGACTATCTAGAGGATGTTGACCTTGCAACAATGCGGGGCTACATACTGGTTCTAAAGACATGCCCAAAAGAAAGTGTGACTCTATGTCTGGCCAATAGCCCTGTCCAAATAAAACGCCCATATCAATATCCGAATGGTCAAAGTCAATGTCTTCCATGGATGCGCTCAGGCGCAACTCCACATCGGGGTATGCTGCTTGAAAATGGCTCAAGCGCTGCATTAGCCAACGAGTCAAAAAGGCGGGCGACACACTGATCGTGACAGCCCCCACATTGGGGTTAGCTAATAGGCGTCTTGTGGCACTGTCTATTTCATCCAATGCATGCTCTATAGCACTAAAATACTTTTCTCCTGCCGACGTTAACGTCACTCGCCGTTTATCACGTATAAACAAATTTAATTCAAGAAAAGATTCCAATGTTTTTATCTGATGACTGATGGCTGATGGTGTCACAAAAAGTTCATCGGCAGCCTTAATGAAGCTGCCCAGACGGGCTGCAGACTCAAAACTACGCAGGGCATTCAGGGGCGGCAATCGGCGCATGACGACTATATCCTAATAGATGAATATTTTTCACCATTTTGCTGAAAAAGAGTCGTTTGTGCAAGTCTTATTCTAGTCGTAAAATGGCACCATGAACTGGACAGTGCCCTGCTACTAAATTACCGAATACTGGTATGCAGAAAAAAGGGCTTACTAAGCGGGCAAAAATGGCCAGAACAGTTTTTCTCAATTTAAAGATTTAGTATTATTTTAGGAGCTTAACATGAGCCAAATTAACGATCTGAATATCAAAACTCTAGCCAACGGCGAAGTTGATTACAAATTTTATGTGGAGCAAGCCCACCAAGCCCGCAGTGAAGCCATTGCACAATTGTTGACTCGCTTGGGCCACTGGTTCAAGCGCGTGTTGACATTAAAGCAACATACAGAAGCTGCTGAAAGCTACAGCAAATACCTAAAGGCTGCCCATCTGATGCGCCATGAGTATAATAATGGCCGTCACCAAGATAGCGACCAGTATATCGCTCAACACCTGATGGCGGCGCACTAAGCAACGTCACCAGTAGCCGGCTCCTGCCACCATCCGACTCCGATGGTGGCTCCTTCTATCAGCCTATACCAACTCCATTGCCAACCATACTACAACATCCGTTGATTATGGATGAGTCAAACCGCCCATCAAAGCAATGTGAATAGCACAGCCCTGTGGCTGAAACCTCCAGTCTTAGTCAGCGAGCTCTATAGCTGCCTGAACCATCTATATTGAATTTAAAAACTCCTCCTAAAGTAGGAGACAAAAACCCTCTTTTAACCGATTTTGTACATCGCCATGTTTGGCTAAGCTAGAACCGTCAAACGTACACGCAATAATATAAAAATCATAAAAGAGGATATGCAAATGCTATATGCAAACCCAGGCTCCGCCGGAGCCCTTGTCAATTTCAAATCTCGTTATGAAAACTTTATCGGTGGGGAGTGGGTTGCTCCTGTTGGCGGCCAATACATGGACAATATTTCTCCAGTCAATGGAGCAAAATTTTGTGAAGTGCCCAATTCCAGTGCTGCCGATGTCGATGTCGCTGTTGCCGCCGCCAATAAAGTCGCCTCAAGCTGGGGTAAAACATCGGCTACCGAACGCTCAAACCTTTTGTTGAAAATTGCTGATCGTCTAGAAGCCAACCTAGAAATACTGGCTGTTGCTGAAACCTGGGATAACGGTAAAGGCGTGCGTGAAACCCTCGCCGCCGATATCCCATTAACAATTGACCACTTCCGCTATTTCGCAGGTTGTATCCGCGCCCAAGAAGGCACCAGTGCAGAACTGGATGAAACCACAGCCTCTTACCATTTCCATGAGCCTCTTGGTGTGGTGGGCCAAATCATTCCTTGGAACTTCCCCATTCTCATGGCGGCCTGGAAATTGGCTCCTGCTTTGGCAGCTGGTAATTGTGTGGTTTTAAAACCAGCTGAGCAAACCCCCGCATCCATTTTGGTTTTGATCGAGCTAATTCAAGATCTATTGCCACCTGGCGTGGTGAACGTGGTGAACGGTGTTGGCGAAGTCACAGGCCAAGCTCTAGCTACCCACAAGGGCATTGCTAAGATCGCCTTCACGGGTTCCACCCAAGTGGGTCAAATCGTACTGGCCAATGCGGCTCAAAACCTAATCCCTTCAACCGTAGAACTGGGTGGTAAGTCCCCTAATATCTATTTTGAAGACATCATGCAGTTTGAAGATGACTACATTAGTAAATGTGTCGAAGGCACGGTATTGGCTTTCTTTAACCAAGGTGAAGTTTGCACCTGCCCATCACGTCTGTTGGTACAAGAATCCATTTATGACGACTTCATTGGCCAGGTTCTTGAACGCACGGCACAAATTAAGCGCGGCAACCCCTTGGACACCGATACCATGGTGGGTGCACAGGCCTCAGAAGAGCAGCAGGAACGCATCCTTAACTATCTGCAAATCGGTCGTGAAGAAGGTGTGGAATTCTTAACGGGTGGCGGTGCCGCTAATGTTGGTAGTGAGTTATCAGCAGGTTTCTACATTGAGCCGACCTTGATGAAAGGCAACAACAACATGCGCGTTTTTCAGGAAGAGATCTTTGGCCCCGTTGTTGGCGTGACGACCTTTAAAGATGAAGCCGAAGCCTTGGCCATCGCCAATGACACCGAATATGGTTTAGGTGCTGGCGTTTGGACACGCGATATGAACCGTGCATACCGCATGGGGCGTGGCATACAGGCGGGACGAGTTTGGACCAACTGTTATCACGCCTACCCTGCTCATGCAGCCTTTGGTGGTTATAAGAAGTCCGGTATCGGGCGCGAAACTCACAAGATGATGCTAGACCATTATCAGCAAACCAAGAACCTGTTGGTGAGCTATAGCACTAGTCCATTGGGTTTCTTCTAAATATCAAGGCGCCACAGGTGGTGCAACTTAACATTGCACCACCGCTAACTTTTGTCGTTATAATGGCTGTTCCAATAACAACAAAGGAAACGTTATGGGGATACATGCAGCAAGTTCTCGTCAGGCAAACACAGACCAAGCCGTTGCGGAGATAAGGGACCAACTGGGCTATCAAGATGCTCAGCTGTTACTATTTTTTTGCGCTACCCACTACAACCTGAAAGCCCTGGGTATTGAGCTTGGCACAGCATTTCCAAATGCCTGCATTGTTGGCTGCACAAGTTCTGGCGAATTAAGCAACAAAGGTTATGCCCGCGACTCGATAACAGCGATCAGCTTTAGCCACTCAAACAACTCTGTTGCCTGTGCGCTTATTCAAGACATGAATAATTTCAGCCTCTCGGATTCCCAAGAGCTAGTAGAAAACATGCTGCATCAATGTGGCCACAAAACCACATCAAATCCAACCAATAAGACCCTAGCCATCACTTTATTGGATGGCCTTTCTATTCATGAAGAACAGTTTTTGCAGGTCATTAATACCAGCCTAGGAAAAATCCCACTACTAGGTGGCTCTGCTGGGGACGATTTGCACTTTGACCACACCGAAATATTTTATGAAAGAGACATATATCGCAATGCTGCGGCACTCATTTTAATTAATACACAGCACCCTTTTTCTGCATTTAGTCACCATCATCTGTCGGCTCAGAATGAAAAATTGGTGGTTACCCACGCCGACGCCACTCAACGACGAGTCTATGAGTTAAATGGCTTACCCGCCGCAGAGGAATACGCTCGGACCTGTGGTTTGCCAGTAAACGACCTAACAGAAATCGAATTTGCCTTACACCCACTAACCATTAAGATTGGTGACAACTATTACGCCCGCAGTGTGCAACAAGTGCTGCCAGACAACAGCCTCAGCTTCTACTCTGCCATTGAAATTGGTGTGGTTTTGACTGTCGCGCAACCAGAAGATGTGGTTGGACAAACCAAATCTTGGCTAACGGACTTGCAACAAAAAACTGGCAAACCACAGCTGGTACTCACATTTGACTGCATTCTTCGATACCTAGAGATAAACCACCTAGGCGTGGAATCGTCCATGAATCAACTATTGAGTCACTACAATATGGCGGGTTTTAGCACCTATGGCGAACAACTCGGCGGCAGCCATTTAAACCATACTTTTACGGGTATCTATTTCGGAGAGTGTGATGACCATTAGTGCTGAACAATACCAGCAAAAAATAGACCGCTTACAAAAAATTAACCGGGCCCTTATCACGCGGATAGAAGCTGGCCCCGTGAGCGGTGCGGCCTATGACAACTTTGCCCACTCCGTATTTTTAGCAGATAAGGTGAGAGACCGAACAGAAGCGCTTAATGAAACACTTAGTCAACTTAGCCAAACCAATCGCCAACTATCTCTTGCCCAACAGCAGGCTCAAGAAGCCAATGCCAGCCGTTCTAAACTCATGGCCGCCATCAGTCATGACATTATGCAACCCGTTTGTGCCGCGCAATTACTCTTAAGCAATTTGCTCGACCAATCCCACAATAACGGCTCTGAGCTACTGGCCGTTAACCAAGCAGTGGGGGATATCGAACGTTTATTGCAGGGTTTATTAGATTATGCGCGCCATAACGTTATTGACCAGCAGCCAACCCTGCAAACTGTTGATATTCACCAACTACTGCATAGCCTAACAACGGAATCCGCCCCCTTGGCAGCCCAAAAAGACTTAAGTTTCCAATGCCACACTTGTTATATTGGAGTGCAATCTGATCCGAACCTGTTAACGCGTATATTACGCAACCTAATTAGTAATGCCATTCGTTATACCGATAAAGGGGAAATTAGTATCCAAGCCCAAGAAACCAAGCAGCAGGTAGTCATTAAAATTCAAGATACTGGCATTGGTTTTAGTGAACAACAGGCAAAAAGTTTGTTCCAACCCTTTCACAAAGCTGACAACCACACGAATACAGACGGACTTGGCTTAGGCTTAGCCAATGTAGAATATTTATGCCATCAACTGGACCACGAACTGTCTTATACAAGCCAACCGGGCGAAGGTTCCTGCTTTCAAATCAAATTGACTAAGGCAAAATTGGCAGCCAGCAAGCAGCCCATCGCTAGCGGCACATTACCCTTCCAACACAAAATTATCATTGTTGATAACAATGCTAGCGTTTGCCGGGCACTGCAAACGCTACTAAATTCGTGGGGCGCAGAAACTAGCAGTTACACGAAAACCAAAAACCTATCGGCGCAACAATTGCGAACAGCCGATTTGATTTTAATGGACTACCATTTGGACGACAGTGAGACGGGGGTGCAGGTACTAGAACGATATACCGACATGCCGCCAGTACTCTTTATTACTGCTAGTAATGAGCAGGTGGATGTGCAAAATATTCGCCGCGCCGGTTACGAGTTGATCAATAAACCGATTCGCCCAGCACGGTTAAGGCAGGCCATGGCCAACCTCATCACAATTTAGCATGCAATAAGGCGGCTAACTGCACTTTATCCAACGCCAAGGCGGCTTGGGTACGATTCCTTACGTTTAGCTTGCGAAGTATTTCGGAAACATGGGTCTTGACTGTGGTTTCTGCCACATTAAGTTGCCGGCAAATCTCTTTATTGGCTTTGCCCTCTGCCAATAATTGCAAAACTTCAAGTTGCTTTTTGGTAAGTTGCTCTAGCAACGCCATATTGATGACGCTGTCACCTTGATTGGTGTTCGAGGCTTGGTTGATCTGTGGAAAGTAGACTTGCCCCGCCAGCACCAATTCTACCGCTTTCAATAGCGTTTCCTTGGGTTGTGACTTGAGCACAAAACCGGCGGCTCCCAGTGACAGACACTGCAAGATGATTTGCGTTTCTTTCTCTGCGGAAATAACAAGAATGGGGGTATCAGGCGCCTTCGCACGCAATTTATCAACCCCAGAAGCCCCCTGGTGATCGCCCAAATTCAAATCCAGAAGCACCAGATCAGGATCAAAACCAGTATCAAACAAATGGAGGCACTCGCCTAAGCTTTGCGCCTGCACAACTTGCACACCCGAGAAATGATTCTCTAATGAAATAACCAAGGCTTCTCTTAACATGGGGTGGTCATCGACCACCAGAAGTTGATACACGTCCATATAATCCATCCAGTACAGTCCGCTGAGTCTAGCAACCCCAACCCACATTGACTATGCTCCAAATGGCTAATGACCCTATCAATTAGTTAAATGCTTACCTAAGTCATGGTATGCGTCCCAGATGGAAGAATTACTATTACAGCTTATGACCTTTCGCCTATTTGTTAACCATCACCGTCGGCGTGACCGCCACATCCACTTCATTAACCAGTAAGGCACTGCGAGTTCATTAACCATTATTTAATATTTCAAAAAATAGGGTTGATAGATCTAAGTTCGGTAATAATCCGACAATCATATCAATGAAGAGGAGATCTACAGCAGAATAGCTGTATACCGAGGGTACATCCACCCACTAAAAACGACCTTGGAGGACAACCACCGTTTCTAGCTTACGTTCATGTGCATCTATCACAAGGTCGCTTTATGACTTATTAAGGTGTTTGCGGATAATCTCCCAGGCGGCGTCGCCCTTGGCTTTTAAGTCTTCCAGTAGTGCTTTGGTAAAGTCACTACTTACACCAACCTGATAGGAATCTCGCTGCTGACAACGAACAAACCAGGCTTTTACAAGGGGGGCATCGTTAAGCATTTCATACCAATCAAATTGATGCACTGTTTGAAAATATGGCGCTACCATAATGTCCGCTAAACTAAAGCTATCACTCACTAACCAACGGTGTTTTTGCAGTGCCAGTTCCATCTTGGAGATAGTTTGCATATAGACCTCTACGGCACCTACAACATCAGGGGCTTCTAGGCCCATTTCTACTAGCCTCTGTTGTCTTTCTCGCCTAGGCTTTTCGGGAATTCTTCTCAATAGGGCATGGCGTTCTTCTGGTGACTTTTCCATCAATTTTGGCCGCATTACCAACGGCCATTGCAAGGCACCACAGGAAGGATGCAACTTATTATCAACATGTTTCATCCACAAACGCATCTCTGCTCTGGCAATGGCAGAATCCGGTTTTAACGTTTTCTCAGGGAAGGCGTCATCTAGATATTCACAAATCACGCTAGATTCTATCACCGGCTCTAGCTCATGCACTAAAGTTGGCACGACGCCAAGGGGGTTTAATTTAAGATAATCCGGTTTTAAATTTTCCTTTTTTGGCAAATCAATGTGATGAGTTACGTAGGCCAGGTTTTTCTCTGCCAACACGATACGAACTTTCTGTGCGCAAGGTGACAACGGATGGGTATACAATTCAAGCATGGTTCGGTCCCCTGTAACTATAATGAAAAGTTTAGATAAAGCGCACAGATGCTGTGCCAATGCCACCAATAGACACCGACATAAAGTCTCCCGCTTGCACCGACTCTAACGGCACCAAGGAACCCGACAAAATCACCTCACCTGCTTTTAGAGGAATACCAAATTCACCCAGAGTATTGGCCAACCACATTACGCAGTTAACCGGTGACCCTAAAGCAGCCGCGCCTGCTCCCGTAGACAGCAAGGCACCATTCTTTTCTACCACCATGCCTACGGTGCGCAAGTCAACACTGCGTGGACTAACGGCCGTGTCACCCAACACAAACAATCCACATGAGGCATTGTCAGCCACGGTGTCTTGAATCTTGATACGCCAGTCTTCAACCCGAGAATCAACCACTTCAAAGCAAGGCATTACGCACTCCGTTGCCGCAATAACGTCTGCTGCGGTCAAACCAGGTCCCAACAAATCCTTCTTTAAAATAAATGCAATCTCTCCTTCAGCCTTTGGTTGAATTAGCTTTTTAGATATGGGCATTTCTTGGCCTTGACTATAGGCCATGCCATCAGTGAGAAAGCCAAAATCGGGTTCACCAACACCCAGCATATTCTGTACAGCTTTGGATGTGAGACCAATTTTTTTTCCAATAATTCGCTCTCCAGCCGCGACACGACTGTCGGTAATCACCTTAGATATTTGATAAGAATCGGCTACGGTAATAGCCGGATAACGCTCAGTTAAAGGTTTAACTGAAGAACGGTTTTGCAACGCGCCATACAACTCATCACCCAGTGATTTAATTAAACTAGCTTCCATAATGCACCTCTTTGCGCTCTCAATGAGTACCAAATTGTTATAATTTTAAGCAGATATTTTTTAATTCTGTATAGAATTCCAAACTGTGCACACCGCCTTCTCGGCCGATACCCGATTGTTTAGCGCCACCAAATGGAGTTCTTAGGTCGCGCAAAAACCAGCTATTCACCCACACAATGCCCGCCTCAATTGCCTGCGCCACACGAATGGCTTGTGAGTTGTTTTCCGTCCAAATAGCTGCCGCAAGGCCATAATCTGTATCATTGGCCAAGGCAATAACTTCGGCTTCGCTATCAAACGGTTGAATGTGGCAACATGGGCCAAAAATTTCTTCCTTAACTACACGTGCATCCTCTGATAGCCCAGTCCAAATAGTTGGCTCTATCCAAGCACCCGCATTCATCTCTTCGCCCATATTCGGCACACTACCGCCAATTTCAACCGTGGCACCTTCAGCTTCGGCTAGCTGGTAATAGCTCAGTACTTTGTCACGGTGTTCCAAACTCACAAGGGGACCAAAATTAGCCTTTTCATCTTCTGGGCGACCCAGGCGCAGCTTACCAACTTCTTCTTTCATACGAGCCAAGAATTGGTTAAAAATAGGGCGTTGTACATAAACCCTTTCCGTGCCTAAACAAACTTGTCCACAATTAACAAAAGCCGAACGCATAGTACCTTCCACGGCCTTTTCTATATCTGCCTCGGCAAATACTATGCCAGGGTTTTTACCGCCGCATTCTAAAGAAATATTCCGTAAACCAACGGCCGCAGCCTGCATAATAATTTCACCCGTGCGCGTTTCGCCGGTGAAGGTAATGGCATCAATACCTTTATGTTCGGTCAGGTAGGCACCAGCTGAATTAGGGCCAAAACCATGAATCACGTTAAATACACCTGGCGGCACACCACACTCATTCATCACCTCACCAAGTAGGGTGGTGGTGGTGGGTGTTTCTTCAGATGGCTTAACCACGACAGTATTGCCACAGGCCAAAGCAGGCCCAACCTTCCAAGTCATCAATAACAGGGGTAAATTCCAAGGTGAAATGACTGCAATGACCCCTTTAGGGGAGCGATGCCCCATATTAACTGCGTCCTTCCCATCAGGCGTATTCAATTGGAAGGTTTCCGTCGGGTGATTAACTAGGGTTTCGGAAAAAGCCTTAAAGTTTTCTGCACCCCTTGGAATATCAATATGAGCTGCCATGGAACGCGGCTTACCTGTATCGAGGCACTCTGCCTCTAAAAACTCATCAAAGCGCTCGTTGATTCGTTCAGCCACTTTATTTAGCAACTTGACGCGCACAGCTTGAGTCATGGTAGCCCACGGACCTGATAATGCAGCCCGCGCTGCTTGTACCGCATGGTCAACATCGTCTTTGCCAGCTTCATGCACCATGGCCACCAAATGGTTATCCACTGGCGATCTGTTTTCAAAAGTATTTCCAGTTTTTGCACTGACATACTCACCATTAATGAACAGTTTTAACTCTTTCATGAAATTCATCTACCTTGATTAAAATCAGGGGAAGGCCGTGAATCGATCAGCTCCTCCCCTCTGCCAGTGTGCGATTAGGTTAATACTGACAAGAAACGCTCATTCAGTTGTCGATCATGATAGAAAATAGCCTTACCCAATTGCTCTACATCCCAGGTCACTACTTGTTGATCCGGATAGAAGTAATCACCACCGGCAAACACTTCAGAACGGTTGCCAGAAGGATCGAAGAAATAAATGGTTTGGCCATGGGTAAGACCATGACGGGTAGGACCAATATCCAGTGGCACATCATGCATGCTAATGAGGTCTGCAGCGCGCAATACATCTTCCCAAGTATTTAAGTAGAAGGAAGCGTGGTGGAACTTATCCTTTTCTTCATGTTTAATGAAAGCCACATCGTGCTCTTTCATAGAACAAGTTAAGAAGATACCTATCTTATTGCTTTCTGGGTCTACGACCTGTTCTGCCAAATCAAAGCCAAGCACATTGACGAATACATCCAAGACGCCATCAATATCATCACCGTACAACAAACAGTGATCAAATCGCGTCGCTTTCATGCCCTTCAAATCACGCGGCCAAGCTTCCGGGTTGCGCTCAGCAATACCCCATTTACCGTTTTGTGCCTTGGTGGCAAACAACTCAAAGTTATGCCCGGTTGGTGCCGTAAAACGCACACGACGGCCACAGTTAGGTAGGTCTCCAGCTGGAATATCCTGCACCTCTACGCCGTAATTGATTAGATCCAGGCGCAAAGCGTCCAAAGACTCTTCGTTGAGCACCTTAAAACCCATGAAATCCATACCAGCTGTGTCAGCTTTGCGTAAAATCACAGAATATTCATCAGATTCTGTCCAAGCCTTCAAATAAGCCCGATCGTCATCACGGGCCACTTCTATCAACCCTAGTAAATCACGATAGTGAGTTAGTGCCTCATCCAAATCCAATACGCGAATTTGTACGTGTCCTGGTCTCATTACACCTTTCTTCATAGTTCACCTCAGTCATTGTTATTAACAATTTGATTAGTTAGTTTGTGCTACCAAATGGCAACACCGTCAAATTACTGGTGGGAATAATGCGGCAAGCTAATACTATCCCCGCCGCCGCTTCCTCAGCATTTACGTGAGCTTTACTCATAGGTTTACAGTCATAGCTACCGGCAACTACTCGCACCTTACAAACACCACAACCACCGCCCTTACAGCCGACCTTCAGCGGTGAATTGCCATATCGAGCTAAAGAGTGCAGCAATGGTTGGTCATCGGCGATATCTTGGCACTCCATCTTGCTACCAGTGACAATATTTAGCTTAAACACCATGGTTCATCTCTCATTACCGGCCGAGCTTCTTAGCCGATGTGCCACCAATACCAAAATGCTCCTTTGGCATTTCTTGCAGCAACACGCGCACGCTTTCTCTAGGTGCCTGCAAAGCAGACTCGGCGGCGTCAGTGAGTGCAGCAATAAATTTTTCCTTTTGCTCCTGAGTACGCCCTTCCATTATGTGGATCATCATTATTGGCATAAAAACCTCCTATACAACGCGGCCGTTGATAGTACCTAGACCATCGAACTGCACCGTAAAGTTGTCCCCTTTTTCAATCGCCACCGCTGCCGTAATAGCACCTATCATGACAAAACTTCCCGCAGGTAGGCTTTCACCACGTTCAGCTAACATATTGGCCAACATGGCAACCGAAGCGGCAGGATGACCTAATACAGCGGCACCCGCACCTGTTTGTACTACTTCTCCATTGAGTGTCATCACCACGCCAAGAGTCTTGAGATCTAATTCAGATACTGGCTTGGCCACACCACCAGTAATAAAACGTGACGAACTAGAGTTGTCTGCAATCACACTGATCAGGTCAAATTTAAAATCCTTGTAACGTGAATCAATCACTTCAACGGCTGGCATCACCATTTCGGTAGCTTTGAGCACATCGCCAATATGTACACCGGGGCCTTTTAGCTCTTCCTTAGTCACAAAAGCTAGTTCAGCTTCGATCTTGGGATGAATCAGTTCCTCTACCTTGATGTCACCACCATCAGGCACGCTGAAGTAATCGGCCAGAAAGCCGTAACAAGGATTCTCTACGCCCATTTGTGCCATCTTGGCCCAAGAAGTAAGCCCCATTTTCATGCCCACCACCTTGTTGCCCCGAGCTTCTTTGCGACGGCGAATTTCCCACTGCACATCAAAAGCATCTTCGTAATCCATGTCTGGGTATTGGTCAGTCACCTTGGTAATTTCGTAGGCTTCTAATTCGGCTTTTTCACAATAGTCTGCTAGTGCATTGATCTGCTCTTTCGTTAAAGTAGCCATTACTTAAGTCCCCTTTCTTTCGCCATGGTTAAGGCTAAATCTTCAATCATGTCTTCTTGACCACCGACGGTGCCACGACGACCTAACTCCACTAAAATATCCCTCGCTTGAATGCCGTATTTGGCTTCAGCACGTTGGGCAAATAATAAGAAAGAAGAGTACACACCGGCCCACCCTAAGGTCAGCGCATCACGATCGACGCGAATAGGTTGATCCATCATGGGCACTACTAGGTCCTCGGCAACATCCATGATTTGGTACAAATCAATACCAGTATTAGCCCCCATACGATCCAATACCGCACAGAATACTTCTAACGGTGTATTCCCAGCACCAGCACCTAAGCCTGCTACAGATCCGTCAATACGCACGGCACCTGCTTCTATGGCTGCAAGCGAGTTGGCTATAGCCATCCCCATGTTGTGATGGCCATGAAAACCAATCTCGACGTTGGCCGGTAACTCAGCCCGTAACAATCCAATTTTCTCCGTCACCTCATCCGGTAACATGTAACCGGCTGAATCTGTGCAATAAAGACAGTTAGCACCGTAGCTCACCATTAACTTGGCTTGCTCCAAAATTTTATCTGCCGACACCATGTGCGCCATCATCAAAAATCCCACGGTATCCAGACCCATCTTGGCGGCTAAGCCAATGTGCTGTTCTGATACGTCTGCTTCGGTACAATGGGTAGCTACACGAATAGTCGACACTCCTAAATCATAAGCCATGCGCAAGTGATCCACCGTTCCGATACCAGGCAGCAATAGTGCAGACACCTTGGCTCGTTTCATGGCTGGTATGACAGCTTTCAGATATTCTTCATCAGAATGCGCCGGGAAGCCGTAATTAACCGAAGCACCCCCTAAACCATCGCCATGTGTTACTTCGATCAATGGCATACCCGCTGCATCTAAACCACCGGCGACGGCTTGCATCTGCTGCAGTGAAATTTGGTGACGCTTAGCATGCATACCATCACGCAAACTCATGTCATGCAGGGTGACTTGTTTACCTTGTAAATTCATTTTCAAACTCCCTATTGGCCTGACTTGTTTGCACTGCACGAACTGCGTTCAGGCAAGGTGATAACACCCTTGTCTATTTCCTGAGCAAACATCTCCCCAGTACGTAACGCTGCCGCCGTCATGATGTCTAAGTTGCCAGCATACTTAGGTAGGTAATCACCCAGACCCTCAACCTCTAAAAAGACTGATACACGGCGACCATCAAATACCGGCCCATTCACCAAACGGTAGCCAGGCACATACTTCTGTACTTCAGTAATCATGCTATGCACGGATGCAGTAATGGCATCTTCATCGGGCTCATCCGCAGTTAAGCAATGCACGGTGTCGCGCATAATTAATGGCGGCTCAGCGGGATTAATGACGATGATGGCTTTGCCTTGTTTAGCCCCGCCAACTTTTTCTACCCCACCAGCTGTAGTCCGGGTAAATTCATCAATATTGATGCGTGTACCCGGCCCCACTGATTTGGATGACACTGTGGCAATGATTTCGCCGTAGTCAACGGCCTGCACACGAGACACCGCATGCACCATGGGGATAGTCGCCTGACCTCCACAAGTCACCATGTTTACGTTCATTTCCAAGTTACGGGCATGATCGGCCAGATTAACTGGCGGTATGCAATAAGGGCCGATAGCAGCTGGTGTCAAATCCACCATGATCACACCTAACTCATTGATCTTGCGACTGTTTTCGCGGTGTACGTAGGCCGAGGTAGCGTCAAAGGCAATACGAATATCATCTTCAATGATGTGCTCCAACATACCATCAACACCGTCAGAACAGATTTTTATACCCATATCTACTGCACGTTTTAAACCATCCGATTGCGGATCAATGCCGACCATCCACACAGGCTCAACCCAGTCAGATCGCTGCATTTTCATCAACAAGTCGGTACCAATATTGCCCGGCCCAATGATGACTGCTCTTAATTTATTAGCCATTGCTATTCCTCAAATGTCGATTCTTGCTTATGCTTGTTTTGTATTGTTCTACACTCGCTTAAATAATGGACTACGTTGTTCATTGGCATCCGCCGCAGAAAGAAACTTCTCTGTATAGATGTCGCGCTCGTATAGGCGCCCTTGCATTAAGGTCGAAATACAGGCTTCAATCATTACCGGAGGACCACACAAATAGGCCTTGTGACCGGAGAAATCATCATTAAAATGCTGCTTGGCAACCTCATGCACAAAGCCTCTTGCACCAACCCAATCATCCGTATCTTCTGGGTCAGACAAGGCTGGTACATAGGTGAACTGCTCATGCTTTAACGCCATCTGCAAAAATTCTTGGTGGTAATACAATTCACTTTTACAACGTTGCCCGTAAATTAACGTTATGGGAGTATCATTGCCCTCTGCCAGTATGTCTTCGATCATGCTGCGGGGACTGGACAAACCAGAACCACCGGCCATAAACAGCATGGGCTCAGCAGCCGACTTGCGCACAAAGAAGCGCCCATACGGTCCGCTAATTCTGAGTTCATCGCCAACCTTCAATTGCTCATGCATATAGGTTGTTGCTTCACCACCTGGCAATAAACGAACGTTCAGTTCAAGTTTGCCCGTGGTACGGATCTGTTGTGGTGAGTTGGCAATAGAAAATGCTCTACTGCTATCCATGCCAGGCAGATGTACCTGTACGTATTGCCCAGCCTGAAAATGAATATCGCTATCTAATCGCAAATGAAACGCTTTAATGGTGGGTGTTAAATCTTCGATGCCATCGACTGTAGTATGAAAATCATTTACTGGAATGATTTCGGCATCTTCGTCTTCTTCAACGTCTGCTTCAATTTCAACGTCACCCATCAAGGTGGCGCAACAGGCTAAGGCCTTGCCTGCTTCGCGCTCAAAATCCATCAAGGCGAAGGGACTGGCTGGACCATGATCGAATTCGCCATCAACCACTTCTATCTTGCAGGTGCCACATAAACCATGACCGCATGCGTGAGGGATATAAATACCATTGCGAAGTGCTGCATCCAGTATGGTTTGCCCCTCTTCAACCTCTAGGCTTTCGCCTAGAGGCTCGATTAACATTTCATAGCTCATAACGATCTCCTTAAAACGCCAACTGCTTGTTATCGATGTGCCCACGACTGCCTTCGAGTGCCGGTGTTTTAAATCGAATCAGGGTTTTATGTCCAAACCCATGTTGCGCTAGTGATTTTCCAAAATCTGGCAAAAACTCATCGCTAGAGTCGGACCAACGAACTCGTTGCCAATCAATTTGCTCAAACTCTGGGTGCTCACCAAACAACATAGGCAGGACGTCTCGCACCAAGGCACCAAAAGGCAAATTTGTTGGTAAAGGCACACAAAAAGGTGCACAGTACATCAAGTGATTGTCCCAACAGAGATAGATCAACCAGTTGCCGAAGAATTTGTCTTCGCTATCTCTGGCTGGGAACTGGTAATCACCGATAGTGGGCATACAATCCATATTTACCGCGTTCATTTGTTTGCCTCCTGTGGATGATTCTTACCTAACCAGGCATCAAAATTGCTGCGGTCCTGGCTAGCATTGAAATCGCCATTGTCTTGACCGCCGACAACACCGTAATAACGCAGCACTTCACGTACTGGGCTATCTCCTGGTGATTCGGGATTAATATCCTCGGGGTAGCAAGCGCCTTGATAAATCTGATGCACCGGTAACCATGACTGCACATATTTTCTTGGCTCGTGATGGAATATTTCCTTACAGTGGCCACTACAGAAGTGATATTTAGCGCCCTCGTACTGGGTTTCATGGAAACTGATCTGCGTTGGATCACCGGGCTCGGTAAACACCATAGGTATCTGGCATATTTGACACAACATCGGCAGGTGCTGGTTAAACCAACGCTCGTCCCTTTGCTGTAAATTACCCCAGTGTTCTAGACGTCCTCGATAGTGCTTATCAAAGCTTTCTGGGTATTTTTTACTCAACCAATCCATCTCATCTGGCTTTGGAATCCAGGTATGGAAGGCCGCTGCATGACTGTATTGATAGAAAGTGCCCCAGGCCTGATGACTAATATGGTGTTTACCTTCACAGGCATCTTCCCAACCCTTAGGTGGACGAATACCATAACGCGCTAAGTCCTTAAACAAGGCGCCACCGTTACTTTCGGCATACATTTCCCAGGCTTCTTTCCAACTCATGACACGCTTTGGCAGCATGTAGTCCTGCATCATGGCCACCAGACTCAGCAGACGATAGCCTCGCCAGAACCACTTATCAATCCAGCGCTGCACAATAGGCACGTTATCTGGATCCTGTTCAAGCATAAACTTGATACATTCAATACCTAGAGTCATATGGCGAGATTCATCCGACTGGGCAGAAAACCCAAAGGTCACAGTGGCCATGTCGCCGTTGTGAGCGGCACCTGACATAAAGGGCACAAACAACAAGTTAGTCAGCACATATTCAAAGGAGAAACTAACCGCTGTTAAGAACTCGAATGGGCCGCCACTAAAAGCATCTTCAAAAAATGATTTTGGTACAGCTAGGTACCACATACGATCAAACCATTTGATGTTGTCATGCATACCATTGAAGTGACGGTTATAGTGAGAAATAGTATGGGCCTGTGTTTGGTAGTGGCGTAGTTCATCAATAGACTGCATCTGCGAAGCCACACGCACACCAGCACCAGTAAAATGACGTCCAGCATGGGCGAAACCACGGTGAGCATAATACTCAAGGGGGGATACACCCTGTATAAATAGCTTGAGTGCATTAACATAGCGGGCATCAGAAATACCCATGTGACCGTTGTTTTGGGCAAAGGCATCAATCACTGCATAGAGTTTTTTGTCCTTCTCCCCTTGATACTTCCAGTAAGCGTCCATGGTCAGGCGAAATGGATCTTCCCATTTGTCCCAGTCATGAATCTTGATGCCTTCATACTTGTCATAAGGGAACACCTTATCCATGTCCTGATAGGTGGTATCCCAAGACAAGTCACGGGTCATGGTTGTATAGCGCTTTTTTAAACCCAACTTTTTCTTTTTTGCTCGCGTATCCATTGTTAACCTCTTGTTATCTTTTTTATTACAGTCCGACCGCTTCACGGTTACTGACAGGGAAATAAGCCTGGTGCAAAATATCAGGATCTTGGCGTAATTTTTCTGGCCCACCATCGTAAGAAACACCACCTCGTGACATGACGTAAACATGGTCGGCCAGATTTAAAGCCAATTGAGTAAACTGCTCAATTAACAGCACCCCAATGCCTTTTTCAGCAATGCGCTTAATGATAGGAATCAAGCGGCTCACTACGGCTGGAGCCAAACCAAAGGAAAGCTCATCGATCACTAAAAAGCGCGGGGTCACTACCAGAGCTTGAGCTATAGCTACCATCTGCTGCTGGCCACCAGATAAATCACCGGCAATATAATTAGAGCGTTCCCGCAATTCGGGGAAAAGTTCAAACACCCACTCTAAAGCTGAAGCTAGTTCATTACCTTTCAAGTCACCTGCGGCAACTAGTAAATTGTCCTTTACCGTAAGCTCTCGCAAGACTTGATGACCTTCCGGCACAGTAGCAATACCAGCACGGCGAATAACATCACTATCCGTCCCTTTAAGGTCAGTATCATCCAGCCAAATCTCGCCAAAAGCTGGTTCCACAACACCACTAATGCCCAACACAGTGCTGGTTTTACCGGCACCATTAGGGCCCATTAGGGCGGTAATTTTGCCGGCTTCTACACGTAGCTTTATGCCTTCAACAGCCACCTTGGTGCCACGCACCATCACTAGGTTGTCGATAATTAATGGGGTTTTCATGCGCTTTTCCTCTCGTCATCAAGCCATTCATCGAATTCACCTAAATAGGCTTTGCGTACATCAGGGTCATTAAGCACTTGTTTAGTGGGGCCTTGCGCCAACAAACTACCAAAATCCAGCACTATGGTTTCTTCGCAGCAAGCATCGATTAAGGCCACATCGTGGTCAATCAAAAACACCTGGGCACCACAATAATCGGGAATACCTCGAATCACGTTTTCAAGGTGTTTGGTCTCAGAATCCGACATGCCTGCACCCGGCTCATCGAGCATAACAAGAGAAGGTTCACCTATAAGCGCTTTGGCGATTTCGGCTAAATGCCGCTCTTCTGTGCTCAAAGCGCTACCTAAACGATGAATTCGATGAGATAAGCCCACGTAATCAATGGCCATAGCAACAGCTTCTTGAGCCACACTTTGATTGGAAAACCGCGCATGATCAGCAATAGCTTCTACGTTTTGCCATAAAGTTAAATCGTCGGCGATCTGATCCGTTTGAAAGGTTCTCCGCAGGCCATAACTGGCTCTTGCGTGAGGCGCGACATGAGTAAGATCTTTGCCCGCCACCTGAACTTGCCCAGCAACCGGGACAACAAATCCAGACAGCACATTTAACAAGGTTGTTTTTCCAGCACCATTAGGACCAATCAAGCCGACAATGGGAGCAGTAAGAGTGACACTTAGGCCATCAATAGGACAAACACCACCAAACTGCACTGTTAAGTCTTTAATATCAATCATGTCAACCTCCTAGCGATAACTGGCAAATGGCTTTGGATAACGCTCATCAAGGCGTTTGCGCCATGGCAACACGTGACTGTATAGAGACACCTCCAAACCCACTTTCAACAATAGGGACAACCAGATAATGCCCAGCGCATGTAAGTAATCTAGGCCAAATACACCCCAGGCTACCCAAGCAATAAACAGCCCGGTAAATGCCCAGTTTAAAAGGCGTTTTAGGAGACGATGATCGGGACGTAAGCCCGCTTTTTTCATGAAGCCAACCACATGCAGGGAAAGCGCCGCTTCCATGCCTTCAGCTTGGTCTTGACTGGCTTTGCCAAAGAAGCCTAACAACATCCAAGCAACACCGGGAATGGCCATGCGAAATAGCAAAGCAAGTAAGCTAATAAAGAAGGCGCCAGCGAAGCTTGTCCAATTCAGCTCATAGGCAACTAAACCCAACAGTATTGAAATGAAGCCCCACGATAGCGTACCTTCTACAATACGACTGATACGGACAAATTTATAAAAATCAGTTAGTTGGCCAGCTATACCAGCCCGACCTTGAATCAGTGACACTAGCAGTGCAAAACCGAAGAAAACGTTAGCCAAATTGCCATCTACGCCGTGATCATATAGCAAGGCTGGCAAGGCACGAATTAGCAGTGCTGCAATGATGGCACCTACCCAATGATAAGCACCGCCTACCACCACTAGTGCATACAGCAGGATAGATTGTGAAGTGTGAAAGCCCGTATTATCTAACTGACCATTAAGCCCAGCAATAAGGCCTCCAGCCAAACCTGCCAAGGCGCCGGCAAGGGCAAAAGCTGTAGCTTTATAACGCACTACACTAACACCGACGGAAATAGCTGCCGCTTCACTCTTGCGGATCAACGCCCAGGCACGCCCTAATCGGCTAACCTTCTGCCACTCTATCCAAATTAAGCTGACCGCCATCCATAATATGGCGTAGCGAAAATATGCCGAGTCCGAGGAGGCTAAAAAAGGGCGCTCAATTAGTTCACGTTGACCATTAACCACCTTGCCGGTCCAGCCTTCACCACCATCGGGGAAGCCAATAACATTGACCACCACCTGAAATGCGGCCGCCACCAACAAAGTTAATAAGGCTAAATACAAGCCACGCATCCGCAAAGCGGGCAGACCTACCAATAAGCCAAACACACCGGCCGTGCAGGCACCGGCAATTAATCCCAATTCGAAAGGCACACCAAAGCCATGCACAACCCGTAAACACATCCAACCGCCAACACCAGCCAGAGCAAACTGAGTCAATGAGACCATGCCCAGTTGACCGTATAGTAGTGCCACCGTGGCACTCACTAAAGTTAAACAAGCAACAGTTGTGAAGGTATTCAACCAATAGGCTGATAATAGCCAAGGTCCAACTACTGCAATTATTAGAAAAGTAACAATCAATGGAGTAACACGTTGTAAGGGTGTTCCCAAAGGTATGTCTTTTTTATCTCTATCTATTGCCATAACTACTTCTCTCTATGTCTTGTTTGCAAGCTTCTAGTTATTCCAAATGACTATTGTCACGAGACAGGGTAATGCCGTGTCGCTGATACCAAAGGATCGCTAATATGGCCACCACAAACGCTGTAGCAGAGCCATAGCGAGATAGTTCAGGGATAAGAATAATCATCGCTTCGATAACGCCAATGGCAAGACCACCCAGCACCGTTAAGGGCAATGACGTCATGCGACCTACTACAGCCGCCGCCAATGCGGGAATTACCAAAAAAGTAAGTACCGTCGGGTTCAAACGCACCATGTTGCCCATAAACAACCCGGTAATACCTGCCAACACGCCAGCAATTACCCAAGCCCATGTATCGACACGCTTAATCCGCACACCAACCAAACCACTCAACATGCGATTACTTTGCAGAGCTCGCATTTTTAAACCAAAACTGGTTTTCGCTAATACATAAGCCATAAGGGCAGTCACCCCCATGGCAATGCCAAGGGCTAATAAACGAGTATCACTGATTAGGCGACGACCGTTCCATTGCAAACCATCACGGTCTGTAGGCAACACTAGACGTCTTGGAGAATCTCCCCAATACCACTGGGCCATACCCATAATCATAAAGGCCAAACCTAGGGTTGCCATGGCCCTGACGATACGATCTTGTTGGCTCAGGCTAGGAGCAATGAATCGTCCGTACGCCCATGATAAAAGGGTGGCACATGCAATACCTAAGACCCATCCAAGCGGATCCGCATAGCCCAATTCGATAACTTGCCAGCACACCATGGCAGCGAGGCCACCCACCGCACCGTGGGCAAAATTAACCACACCACTGGCGCGATATAGCATTACCAGACCGACACCAGATAGCGCGTAAACAGCTCCAACACTAATACCGATGACTAAAAAGGGAATTAACATTTGCATGGCCACCAACCTCCTAGTTCACTAAGCCGCCAGCAGCTTCCAAGGAAAGGATATCTGCTAAATCAGCGTCTTCTGTTTGAAAACACTCGGTCTGAACGTCAAAGCCAGAATCTGTTAGCAAGGTAACCCGACCCATATGATTGGCCTGGTGACGTTCTCCTGGACCGAAGTACCAAGGGGCACACAACATGTCGGTTCTGAGGTTTTTGATACCCTTAAAGGCCGCAAAAACACTACTACGATTAATGTCACCATCAATACCCAGCATGGCATCGGTAGCAGCTTTAGCGGCTAAATAACCTGCTTGAGAGAAGGAATCAATTGGATCATCTGCTTGGCCATATTTGGCCATCACCGCACGCCAGTTCTGGGTATCTTTAGCAGGCTTATCTAGGGCTTCCAGTTCCATATGAACATAAAGATTATTCTGCCAATATGGACCAACAGCCTTTGGCATGTCCTTATGAAAAGCTGAAGTTGGCGCTCCCCACTTCATCATGCCACCTAGATCTAGCTGCTCAGCGGCAGTTAGAATTGGCAACATCATGCCGCGCGGCATACCCAGCACTACAGCTTCAGCACGGCTGGCCATGACTTGCAGAGCAATGGCATTGCCATCTAATTGGCCTGGATCGAAAATAACCTGGTTTACATCTACGCCGTTGGCATCGCCAAAGGCTTGCACACCACCACATACCCAGTCACCAAAACCTGGAATTCCTGGTGCGACACAAGTAACTGATTTAGCCCCAAAGGTAGATACTAGGTACTGGGCAGCACCCACTGTGGAAGAGCGTGGGCCCTGATTGAATGGCGCGTAGTTTGTATTATAAAAGCAAGAACGTGGAACACCGGTCCCCGCCACTACAGCAACACCTTGTTCTTCATACAGCTTGGCATTTGCACCGCACTCAACAAAGCTAGAAGAACCTACCATACCAACAACTTCTATGTCTTTTACAAGCTTAGATGCTGCTTGGCTAGCTACTTCTGGATTCCATGTATCGTCTTGAACGGTATAAGCAATAGGGCGGCCATTGATACCACCATTAGCATTAACACAATCGAAATACGCGTCGGCAGCTCGTGCAGAAGAAGAAAAATCTTCTGGGCCCGTTTTGCCAACGATTGATCCAATCTGAATCGGTTCACCGCTAGCCATGACACCGTTTGACAAACCGCATTGCTCCTGCGCCATAGCGCCTACGCTAAAGGTAGATGCTAGGATAAATGTCGCAGCGATTCTCTTATTTATATTCATACGCTGATTACTCCAATATTTTTGTACCCATTACAATAAACATGACAGGAGGGCACGAACCTACCATGCGTAGATATATCAAGCGTGAGAGCCCTTAATACCTGTTAGACCAGGGGTTATAAAACGAATAACATCTTTGTGACCAAGACCATTTTCGGCTAGGCTTAAAGCACTATCTGGGGTAAATGGTTTACCTGACTTGAGCCAAGTAACAACATCCCAATCGATTTCTTTAAAATCTGGATGAGCGCCATACACGCCTCCCAAAATTTCCGCCTGCAAAGCGCCAAACGGAGTGTCAGCCGGCAATGGTAAACATACAGGTGCACAAAACATCATGTGGTCATCCCAGCCGATGTATAACAGCGGTGCTGGAAAATTTTCACGTCTGTCTTTGGCTTCGTATGGGTAGTCTGTTAACGTGGTCAACTTCATGGGGACACCTCCTCTTCTACACCACCATTCCATTCACGGAAGTTCTTACGGTCCTCAGAGTCAGCGAAATCAAAGTTATCTCGGCCAACTTCTATTTCGTAGTAATCTAGTACCGCAGCTAATGGATCAAAACCTTCTACGGTTGGATCTGTTCCCTCAGGAAAACAATTGCCCTGATAAATCTGGTGTACAGGCAACCAAGATTGAACGTACTTTTCTGGTTCGTTAGTGAAGATCTCTTTGCAGTGGTCGCTACAGAAGTGATACTTATCACCGTCATGATCTGTTTCGCGATAGCAGATAGCTCCTGGGTCACCCGGTTCATGAAAAACCATGGGGATTTGGCATATCTGGCATAGCATTGGCAACGTAGTATTGTAAAAACGCTCACCCTCTTTATGCTTCTTACCGAAGTATTCAAAACGTGGTTTATAATATTGATCAAAGGTGTCTGGGTATTTTTCGGATAGCCAGTCCATTTCTTCAGCATTCGGTGTCCAAGTATGAAAAGGTGCCGCCGCGTTGTAGTTATAAAAGGTATTCCAGGCTTGGTGACTAATATGATCCTTACCTTCGCACGCATCCTCCCAACCCTTAGGTGGACGAATACCATAACGCGCTAAGTCCTTAAATAGGGCGCCACCGTTACTTTCGGCATACATTTCCCAGGCTTCTTTCCAGCTCATAACACGCTTTGGCAACATGTAGTCCTGCATCATGGCCACCAGGCTCAGCAGACGGTAGCCTCGCCAGAACCACTTATCAATCCAGCGCTGCACAATCGGTACATTGGCCGGATCTTGTTCAAGAATGAACTTGATACACTCAATACCCAAAGTCATGTGGCGCGACTCATCTGATTGGGCAGAAAATCCAAAGGTCACAGTGGCCATGTCGCCATTGTGGGCGGCACCTGACATAAAGGGCACAAACAACAAGTTAGTCAGCACATATTCAAAGGAAAAACTAACCGCTGTTAAGAACTCAAATGGCCCTCCCGTCATAGCATCTTCAAAAAATGACTTGGGTACTGATAAGTACCAAACCCGATCAAACCAATGAATATTTTTGTGCATACCATTAAAGTACTTGTTGTAGTTCGATATGGTATGAACCTGGGTTTGATAATGGCGCAATTCATCAATAGATTGCATTTGTGAAGCTACACGAGCACCTACACCAGTGAAGTGACGACCTGCATGGGCAAAGCCTCGATGTGCACAGTATTCCAGTGGTGACACCCCCTGAATAAACAACTTAAGGGCATTAACATAGCGCGCGTCAGCCACACCAAGTTGTCCATTGTTTTGAGCAAAAGCGTCAATCACAGCATAGAGTTTCTTCTCTTTCTCACCCTGATATTTCCAATAAGCATCCATGGTTAAACGGAATGGGTCTTCCCATTTATCCCAATCATGAATCTTGATACCTTCGTACTTGTCATAAGGGAAAATCTTATCCATATCTTGATAAGACGTTTGCCAATCAAGGCCTCGAGTCATAGCCCGGTAACGAGGTTTTAAACCCAATTTTTTCTTTTTTACCGCAGTATCCATCGCTCTTCTCCTAATGATCCCAACTCAAAGTAAGCTGATCATCATCTTCATCAATATGTCCCGACAAGGTAACGAGATTAATATGGAGCTCTTGCAGGTCGAAATCACGACCGATTTCTTCTTCAATAGTTTCTCGGTTTACCACCAATCGATTAGGAGCATCAATTTTGACCAAGCCAGGTGAATACACCGCTTCTGCTGCTGGGTTATCTGCCAATATTGAATCAACTATTGGACGAGATTCTTCATTGGCTTGAAATGCAATAAATACGTTGGACATGCTAAGTACCTCTAATTATTTTTGGCTAAGACCATTCTTATTTGAACGTGTATCAAGTTCAGCACGAGCATGATCAATTCCTGCCTGGGCGTTATCCTGCAGAGCAATTTCCGCTATAGGCGCTAACGCTTGTTCAGCACGTTTGGACCATTCATTGGCCCAACGAGTGATAACTTGGTTGTTGGCTTCAGATTCCGCTGCAGCAGTTTTAATTACAGCGTTAATCCAGCGCGACGTTTCCTTAAACCAATCACTCATAAAACTGGTAACCATAGCCACCCCTGCACCGCCCTCCTTGGTTATACGGTCTTTTATAAAGGTTTCAAAAATCAGTGGATACAGCAGACCATCTAAGGCGAAATTCTGAGCAACAAACAACTCAAATGGGTCTTCAATTACCAACGTATCTTCAACATAACGGCGGAGGACTTGCCAGTGTGGCTGCTCCAACCAGTCTTGTTTACCCTTATCAAGCACTGCTGTTTCGCCGATTGCCAAACCTAAACGCGTGATGTACTGAGCCACACCCAACTGATCCATGGCATGGAACATGGCAGGTGCAGTAAAGGCTGTACCGTAGCCAATAGCTCCGATGTTGCAGTTATTCATATTGCCACCCCAAGTGACATGACGTAGGGGCATCAATACATCACAAGTTAACTGCTTTAATTCATCAGACATGGCATCCAATAAACCACGGGATTCAACAAACTGATAACTGGACTCCACAGCATCTTGCTGCTTAGCGCGCGCCATAGCCCATGTGCCGTAGTAGAACTGGCGGGGGTCTTTTAAAACGTACCAATCTTCTAAGACAACCTCAGAACGGGAGGCATCAAACAGTTCATGAGACGGATCCCACGTTGGTCGATAATGAAAATTAGTGCTTGGCTGAGCACCAAAAGTGGCTTCTTCATAACGTGAAGCTGGTTTGTTACCTTTTACATACTTGGCAACATGGCCAAACGTATTACGTAAAGGCTCTATTTGTTTTGCTTGTAGATCTACGCTCATAGTAGGACCTCTCCTATTAGTCTTGTTGTTTTAAGCGATCAAGTTCAATTTGCACGATAGACGGGCCATCTGGTAAACGTTCTACTTGGTGGGTTTCACAAAACTGTGCAAACTGCTTAGGGGGAAGGGCAAGTTCCACGGCTAGGTCGTGCCAGCCGATAGCAAACTCAAACACCACCATATCGGGTGTTGCTTCTGGCAGAACCTTGACGTATTTGTGGGTCAAGCGTTCGTTTATTTCTTCGATGGATTCCTCGAAGGGGCTCCGCTGATTTAAATTCATTACGCTGACTCCGTTATTTTTTATGCTTCGGTGACATAAGCAACATTGCAGGCAGCGTGCCAAGATTTAGTATTACTTTGCTTTTTTATCGATAATTTTATTAAATTTCTTATATTTCAAGAGTTTATACCAGAGAGATTTTATGCAATTAAATTAAACCATAATTGATAAATGTCAACAAAATAGATTGCTTTTTCATCATATGATGAATTATATTAAGCTGATGTTATCAAATAATGACTTTTTAAAAATCCAGCATTGATTTAAACCAACATAATCAAAGATAATATTATCGATAAAATGAAAAATAATAGCCAGATACCATTACCCAAAGATAGCGATCTAAGACGCCTCATACATTTTTCCAGCAATGATGGACGTATTTGGCTAGCAGGCCAGCGCATGCTACTTGTGCACACCGCTGCACTGGGAGCCCTAAGGCGTGAGCTAATTACCTCAATTGGTCATAAACACACCCGCCGCATACTAATGCGCGCCGGTTACGCATCTGGAGAAAAGGACGCTGTTTTAGCCCGGCAAGTACGCCAGAAGGCAAGCATTGAAGAAATGTTTGCTGTTGGCCCACAACTGCACATGCTAGAGGGAGCCGTTCAAGTCACCCCAAAAGAACTCGAGATAGATATAAAAAGCGGCCACTACTACGGCCTATTTCAATGGGACAATTCTTGGGAAGTGGATGTTCATATGCGCCATTTCGGCGCCCAAGACAACCCTGTTTGTTGGATGTTATTAGGCTACGCCTCAGGCTATACCAGTGCCTTTATGGGACAACCTATCTACTATAAAGAAACGGCATGCAAAGCCTGTGGTGACGACCACTGCCTGATCGAGGGCAAACCAATGGACCAGTGGGAAGATGGAGATAAACTAGCAAGAGACTACGATGCTGACCCCCTTCTCATCCAATTAGAACAATTACGTTCGCAAGTAAGTGAACTAAGCAATGAAACAAACAACCAAGCCAATAGCAACCCTATGCTTGGACGCTCCAGTAAATTCACTGAAGCAATGGAGTTACTGAGTAAAGCGGCAGGAACAAAAGTTACTATTCTGTTGAACGGAGAAACGGGGGTAGGCAAGGAACGATTCGCACAAACTCTCCATAGTCTAAGCCCTAGAGCAGACAAACCATTTATTGCTGTTAACTGCGCGGCCTTACCAGCAGATCTAATTGAAGCCGAGCTATTTGGTGTAGAGAAAGGCGCCTATACTGGTGCCGACCAATCCAGAGCCGGCCGCTTCGAACGCGCTGATGGTGGCACCCTCTTTTTAGATGAGCTAGGTGAAATGCCACTGGCGGTGCAAGCCAAGCTATTGCGCGTACTGCAAGATGGAATTATTGAACGCCTAGGCGGAACCAGTACTAAAAAGGTAGATATACGAGTTGTAGCAGCCACCCACGTTGACTTAGAAGCCGCCGTTAGCGCTGGCAGTTTTCGCCAAGACTTATACTACCGGCTAAATATATACCCAATTACAATCCCTTCCTTACGTGAACGCAGGGAAGATATCGTATTGATTGCCGAACACTTCCTCAGCAACATGGCTAAAGAGCACGGGAAGTCAGTAGCCGGTTTTACAGACCTCGCTATCGATGCCATCATGCAGTACTCTTGGCCTGGCAATATAAGAGAACTGGAAAACCTTGTTGAACGAGGCGTTATCATTGCCGAGCAAGGCGGCTTCGTGGACGCCAAAGACCTTTTCCCCATGTCTCCCCAACAACAAGCTCATAGACTAAGCGAAAACGGCTCTATACAATCAGTCGATGGCGACCACAGCGCCGTATTTGACCACTTAAGAAAACATAATCTTAGCTTAGAATCCATGACCAATATTATTATTCAAGAAGCAGTCTCTGGGGCTGGTGGCAACCTAGCTGCGGCAGCCCGATCTCTTGGCATGACGCGCCCACAACTTAGCTACCGCTTGAACAAAGCCCAAAACAACCAATTATTAGAAATAGATAACGATGGCAAAACGAACATTTAACATCACAGAAAGCAGCGGCGAACAACACCCAGCACACGCCAGCAACAAGCAGAATAAGACACTTATTGAGCATGCTTACAGCCTGATGCGCCACGACATTATCAACGGCACCTTGCGTCCCGACGAAAAACTTCGCGTAGCGCACCTTCAGAAAACATACGGAGTAAGTGCCAGCACCTTGCGTGAAGCCATTTCTCGACTAGTGAGTGAGTACCTAGTTTCAGCAGAGGGACAACGTGGTTACAAAGTCTCCAGCCTGGATTTAGAGGAGCTTAAAGATATTACGGAATTACGAGTATTAATTGAGGTAAACGCAGTAAGAGAATCGGTGCGCAATAGCACCGACGCATGGAGAGAACAACTAACTATTGTTTTTCATGAATTAAGCAAACACGAGCAGCCAATTAATCCTGAAAACAGCCACAAATGGGAAGCACTAAATGCCCAATTTCACCAAATACTTTGCTATGGAAAGCCATCGCCTTGGACAAAACGCACACTTAATCTACTAGCCCAACATAGCGAAAGATATATACACTTAGCGATTAAAATTGCCCAAAGCAATCGAGACGTTCACGCCGAACATTCTACTATTTATGAAGCCGCTATGGCTGGTAACGAGCTGAGAGCCGCCTTAGCTATTGAAGACCACATTCGAGCAACAACTCGGTATGTAGTCAATAACTATAAACCACAAACATGACCAAGATTAATTCAGATGCCCCGAATGGAACCTATTGTGACCATGCGCCTATTTAGTATGAGCAATGTTAATATTGAAGGACCTCATAACAAAATGAGGATGATGGATCGGAGGGCTAGGGCTTATGGGTGCTATAAACTTTGAGAATTACCGAATCAAAGCACCCGCCCAACGTGAGTGGAATGACATCATCAATAAGGTTTGATGAGTGCTATCTCCGTTAATGGCCTAAAGCCCTGAAAATAAAGTGGATCCGATAGAAGAAGTGGCGCGCCCGACACGATTCGAACGTGTGACCGCCTGGTTCGTAGCCAGGTACTC